>Ga0210003_1000808_pt1 | contig 28314 bp, 28 predicted proteins | sample LantaG_FD_182804 | JGI IMG/M metagenome (GOLD analysis project Ga0210003, IMG submission 182804) | Deep subsurface microbial communities from Baltic Sea to uncover new lineages of life (NeLLi) - Landsort_02402 metaG (SPAdes) (version 2) | ecosystem: Environmental > Aquatic > Marine > Oceanic >... | reverse complement strand
GGTGGACCGGGTCTTGAACGTATTTCCGCATGCACATGTCACTGTACATTCCACATAATCTGGATGAATCTCTTTCTTCATATCAATTACTCCTTGTCAAGCAAATAATTATAACAGATATTTCCACCAAGAGTAAACTAAACTTTGCTCACACGCCTGTTAATCACAATTAATTTAAACAAAACCAGCGCTGCAACTGCCCCCATAAAATCAGAAACCAAATCGTTAATTCCAAAGAACCGGTAAGGAAGCATAATTTGAACAAGCTCAATAAACAAGCCGTAACCTGTCGAATATAAAATAATTTTAAAAAAGGGAACAGTAATTTTTTCTGCCTTATAAAATCCGTAGCATAAAAGCAAGGCAAAAATTCCAAAACTAAAGAAATGCATGGAATAATCGGACAAAATCAAAGTAAAAAACTTATTAATTTTCTGCACTTTTTCAATTCCTATTGAAGGAACTGTACAGCAGACAAAGATTATCCCTCCCCATAAATACGCAAAGAAAAACGGTTTTGTTTTCATGATTTGATTTTTTTTCACCTTACGACTCCCGCCTCTCTTGCCCTCTTACGATAGCATTCCCAATCAATGAAATAACTTTGTTCTCTCTCCGTTTCCATGACTTTTTTTTTATATTCCCTTGAGTTAAGGTAATTTCTTAAGGTTTTATTCATCGGATAAACTTGTTCTTCCGCCTTCCATTCATAAGTGCTCCCATCTCCCTTTCTCAGACAATTGAGATGTACAATCCATGCTAATTTCTTAAATGAAACATCAGGGAAAGATTTTCTAACGGCTAAAATCTCGCCCTTTTTTTTGGGATTGAAAAAACGGAAATTTCGAGAAAACAACAAAGCATTATGGAAATAGGCGGGAAAAGCCAGTATCCCGTCATTATTACTTAGCCTGGCTAAGTAGGTAAAAATATCCATTATTTTCTTTCCAAGATTCAGGCCTGGATACACTTGGCCTGGAAGGGGAGTTTTCCCATGCGAAAATCTTAAAAGAGGATTCTGAAGAGTCAGCCACTCCAGCATCAAAAACCTGAATTCTGGTATCGGAAAAGACAGAGCAATTTCATCCTTTAGTCGGAACGATCCCTCCCTTATTTTTAAATCCACAATAAGGTTTTCAGGCGTCTTCGTTTTATAGAAAATTTGAAATCTCTGCAGAGGTGGAAACTCCGAAGAATCCATTTCGAAATCCAAAGGCCATAGTTTTCTTTTTTGAGCATCCTTAAACAAGTTCTTCTTTCTTAAAACCGCCACAACCTGGTTTAAAGAATATTTCCCCAGGAAAAGGGAAGATCCCTTCTTTTCGGTCAAAACCGAAAATATCTCATTCTCTTCAATGAGAAGCGATTCTTTTGCACGCAGCTTTTCTTTAGACCTTATTATCTTCATATTTATCCAAGTTTATCCAAGTTCCCAAAAATCAAGCTACCATGGGTTATTCACCATCGGCAGTTTTTATGAATAATTCAGGGTAAATTCTAATGAAAAAAAATAGCCCAGGCAAGCTTTTTATTCAAAAAAAACAAGTGTATCATCCCCGATGGTTAATTTGCGCTTTACATCAAAATATTTCGTCTTGAATTTTGTCTTAAAATAATGGCGGAGGATGATTTTTCCTCCTTCCTCGAGAATCTCTCTCTTTTTTATAACCTTGAGCGGATCTCGTTCTTCCAAGAGCTTATAAGGCGGGTCTACAACAATCAGGCCGAATTTCATCTCCTCTTTTGCTATCTGAATAACTGCCCTATTAAATTCCTTTCGAATTATGCGAGCTTCATGGCCTGCTTCGCATTTCGCCAGGTTTGCCTTGATCGTTTTCACTGAGGGGTAATATTCGTCGATGAAAACCACAAAATTGGCCCCGCGGCTCAAAGCTTCTATTCCAACAGAACCCGTTCCTGCAAACCCATCCAAGAAAATACTTCCTCTTACATCCGATTGAATGATATTGAACAAACATTCCTTAAGCTTATCCGGCATAGGGCGCACACACATGCTCGGCACACGTTTCAGCCGCTTTCCTTTATATTTTCCGCTGATTACTCTAATCATATTATTCAGGTTAAAATCTACATCAATAGTAAAATGCGGCCTCCCCCCTGTCTGTTTTTACATCTTTTATTCCATAAGGAAGGTCATACCAGTCATTGATGCTCGATGCTTCTGTTTTATCGATTCTAGAGGCAATTAATATTATCAAATCCAGAACCATAGGCTGAACAGGTTGGTCTTCAAGAAACAGATCTTCTATCGCAAGCCTTACTCTGCCATCTTTAACTTCAATTCTCCCCCTAAAATAAAGGTTCATTTCAGGCCGGAGGAACTTTGTAAGCTTCTGGCCTCTTAAATCAACAAATATTTTCCCTTCTATACTGTTATCTTTAAACAATTTCAGGTGGAGTTCTTTCATGACTTCTTCTTTTTCTGTCTCAATGCGAAATGCAATGTAAGAATTGAGTTCGCTCTCGGTTACCACAACTTTTCTTAATTTCCTCACATTCGGCTTTAACTGCTCTTTCTGGACTTTTTCAATCAGCCTCAAAACCTTCTGTGCTTCCTCGAGAGAGTAATCCGGATTCCCATATACATATATAAAAAAGAAGAGTGGAAGGAGAATGACACTATATGCCTTGTGCTTCATCCTTAGGAGCCCTAGTATTTTCATTATATTACTTCAAACCGCAGTTTTATTCATTTTACTTCATTCCCCCACATAAAAAAAGAGGAGAAGCTGAATTATAAGTGGATTGGAGGGATCAGGTTAGCTAGAATTCGAGAAGGAGAATAAATTGATGATTCTCTGTTCCGGGCTTAATCCAAATTCTATTGATCTATCTGAACTTTGGGACAAACTCCATTATTGCCTATAGTTTATAATGACTCCGGGCTGATCAATCTGACTGACGGAAAATATGTGCGATATCTAGATACATCTCGTGTGATCAAGTCCAAGTCAAAGATAGCCGCTTGTGCTCCAATATAGAAATCGGGTAAAGGTGACCTCTTTACTCCTTTACCTTTCCTATACTTTAGAAAAGCTTTTCCAGCTAAAAACAGAGCCTCTTTGGGAATTTCCATCATCTGGAATCCGCCTTTATTAAGGGCTGATTCCAATTTTTCTATTCTCTTAAAGGCAAGAGAGACTTCAGTATACACAATTGAGTTGATGTAAAGCTTAGTATAAACGCTGTATTTTGCCAATGAAGATTCAGACCAATCAGCCCAATTCGGATCATCGAGGAAAATGTCTAAAATGACGTTTGAGTCAACGAGAATGCCCTTCATCCGTCTCTCCTCGTTAAGGACATAATTTCATCTGTTGTCATCTTAACGGTTGCAACACCACGCAATTTTGAAAATTTACGGTTTGCGGCTTTTACCCCTTTTCTTTTCACTAAATATACACGGCCTTCTTCCTCAATAAAATCAACTTCTGTGGATGGAGTTATCACCATTTTTTCGCGGATATTTTGAGGGATTGTGACTTGGCCTTTTGTGGTTACTCTCATGATTCGACCTCCAGTAATAAGTATTACTGGTAATAGTACCACTTTAAACGGGTACTGTCAATCACAAATTTTATTGCCGGATATGAATAGGATTGGTGGCTATTTTCTGGAATAATAATTGATAGATCAGGAATGTTATGCCTGAATATTTAAAATAAAGAAGTTATGTGATTTAGACCTTTGTAACTGTCAAAAATCAGTAGAAGTAAGAGAATTATTATTTTTTATTCTTGGTTGGAGAACAAAAAACTATTTCCTCATCTTGAAGGTCAACAACTTTGTATACAATAAAACCGCTTCCTGCGACAACTGCTGCAATACCTACAGGAGTAAGAAAAAGAGGAAGCATTCTTTTCTTGCATACCAGATATACTGAATCTCCAATTTCAGCATTTTTTGTCAATCCCAAAGTAGCTGTCTGCCCTGGAAACAATCTTTTCGCAGGAGAACCATCAAGTTGTAAATCATCCAAATTCTGATAAAAATCCGTATTTTCCCCTTTTGTATGGATCTTATCTTTCAACTTGAGCATTCCCTTTACAATGTAAACATCAGCCAATCTGTTCGGAGTGGCAAAATCGACAATTCTTCCTACAAAAGACTCCCCTGCTATTTTTTGTTCAGAATAAATATCTTTCATGGCGGAATATACTTTTTTCTCGTATGGAGTTAAAGACACCGACATCTTTGCAGTCTCATCTCCACTTACTTTAACTCCCACCAAAGCGTCAGAGTTAAAATTTCCCTGAGGAGTTTTTACTCCGTACATATATATTCCACTTTCAACACCTTGTACTTTAAAAATTCCATATTCATCTGAAACACTACTGTCATAAATAATGCTAGTGGACATATTCTTGACTTGAACTACTGCACCCTCTAAAGGTGTGGTCCCATCTTTACTATAAATAAATCCAATGATATTTCCTCTTCCAGCAGATTCACTCATCAAGAAACCTGAAGAGCAGAAAATTAACAGAAATAAAACGATAAGAATCCCCTTGACTTTTACGTCTTTAAACATTTCATCCTCCGTTAGCTGTAAGTAATATATTATTTTCTACCCACCTTGTCAAGCATTAATTCAAAAATCGATTATTCATCAATACTTCATACCTCAAGACTTAATTCTCTTAAGGGCCCCAATATTTGACTCAGGTATCCATTATTGTGATGAACCCCAAAAAAAAAGGCCCGGTTTATAACCGAGCCTTCATGTATCTTCTTCTGTCTTTAGTCTTACTTCATCCGATTATAAGCTATCTCCCTTCTCCCTATTTGAAATTACATCACACTTGTCATATTTTTAATTATCCTGAATTATTCATAAAGAATCGTGAATAATCCAGGTTATTTCTTGCTTCTAAAGAAATTTGGGATTTTTATGGAAAATGATTTTTCCTTTCTTCTTGGATCAACTGGCTCGGGAAAATACGAAATTTCCTTATCATTTAAAACAGCCTGGGGGTTTTCCCTCACAAGATGATATGATTCCTTTTCTCCAACTACTTCTGCAGCTTTCTCTAAAGCCTCTGAGAGTTTCGGAAGAATGGAGCGGGTATTATGGCCATCAGTGGCAATAAAATGTATTAATCTTAATTCTAAAAATTGATAGACTCCTTCCTTGACTGTGTTTCCATATAAGCCAGAAAAACTTCCGCTGTTTGCCTGCGAGAGAGCTCCCATCCGCACTAAATCGTACAGCAAGCCAGGATTCTGGGTAAAAACAGAATTTCTTTCCGGATGGGCAATGATGGGAGTGATTCCCTCAGTCATCAATTCAAAAAAAAGCCTCTTCACCCCTGAAAATACATGCTCTGAAGGGAATTCAACAAACATATAAGAGCTGTGATTAAGAACCAAAGAATTCTTATGTTCTTTTATGGCTTTTATCAGATTGTGTGAGATGTGAACTTCTGCTCCAGGGAAGATTTCCACATCGATATTATTTTTTTTCAGAGCCCGGCTTAATTCCTGCCGCTTCTCTTCGATTATCCCAAAATCTCTCCAAATGAAATCGTTCCTGAAAAGATGAGGAGTAGCCACAATTTTCTCGATTCCATCTTCCCTGGCTGCCCTTGCCATCTCTAAAGCCTCCTCCAGAGTCTGGGCACCATCATCTAAGCCAGGAAGAATATGACAGTGAAGGTCAATCATTTTTTCGGTTTAAAGTTTAAAATATGGTTTCCGGCACAATGACTACATCATTTTCCATTAACTGAATATCCTTCTTCTTCCCCTTGATAATATCCTTAACATTTACTTTTGTAGTTTTCTCATTTCCACTTTCATCTTTCCTCTTAATAATTACTCCTCCCTTGGATGCTCTTTCTGAAAACCCACCAGCCTGAGCAATAGCGCGAAGAAGAGTGGGAATGTTGGATTTTTTCACATCCAGAGCACCAGGATTTTTTACCTGCCCAAAAACATATACATGAACAATTTTATCGATCGGAACATTAATAATGTCACTGGGCTGAATGGGAATGTTCAAATCCGGATCTCCTTTTAAGAACAAACCATCTATAGAAATCTTTAAGGAAATGTTCGATCCATCTTGAGGCTGCCGCATAATAATTATATCTTCTCCCGCCTCATTTGTGAGGCCACCGGCTTTAGAAATAATGTGAAGTAATGTCTGCCGTCCAAGGATCTCGTAATGCCCTGGATTTTTGACAGCACCAAGAACTGAAACTATCTTGCTTTGATACTCTTTAATAAAAATTGTAACTTGAGGATTATGTAAATATTTTTCTTCCAGAAGCCGGCTTAATTTTTTCTCAAGCTCTACTTTAGTTAATCCTTCAACCTCTACTTCTCCCAATAAAGGAAAAGTAATTTTTCCATCTTCTGAAACGCGAACTGTCTTATTCAATTCATCCTGACCAAAAACGCTAATTTCCAACAGGTCCTTCGGTCCTATCTTATATTCTACTGTGTATTCTTGCTGAGGAAACAAATTTATTGAAAATAAAGCAATAAAACCTGTTAGAAGAAGAACTAATGTACTTTTCAATTTATTCTCCTTAATGTGACAAATTTATCCTAATTATAAGTCGAAAAAATATTATGTTCAAAATCTATCTTTCTCTCCATCCTATGCCTATAATATTGACTGGCCTATTTACAGCTTCTATTTGCAAAGAATTTTCTCCCAATTCAGATTCAACAGGAATGGAAAGAACCTCAGCCTTCAAATAATCTTCCCAGATGAGTCGTCCATTAAAAAAGACAGTGATCAAAGGGGTTATTCCTTTGACTCCGGGATTAAAATGCAGGTCTATGACTTTTTTTCTGCCATCAAGGATCAATGTTTGAGATGAGACTCTGCTTTTTTTTAATAAAACATCTTTGATTACTGCCTCTCTTGGAGAAAGAATCCTCTGTATTCGCTCATTAATTTCGCGAATCCTTTCATCTGCATTCATTCTTTCATAATTTCGTCGAATCTTCACTAATGATTCAAGATTATCAGGATCAACTTTTAGGGCCCTTTGATAAAATTCGCCAGCATCATAAATGTAATCAATCTTTTGATAAGAATCGCCTATAAGATTCAATATTCCCATATATGTATCTTTCTTATCTTCAGGAATAACAACATAGCTCTTTTCTAAAAGGCGTCCTGCTCTCATGATTTCTCTATATCGACCCTGCTTGTAGTAAAGCAAAATTTCAAAATAAAGGTGATCCAGATCACTGAAGCTTTCTTCCAGTTCCTGTCCAATAAAATCACGATTTTTGAGATAAGACTCAAAATCGCCTAAGTCAGACAGTTGGTTTTCTAATCTTAAATAATCCTGCAAATATTTCTCTATTTCCTCAAACTTTTCTCCTTTTTCAATCTGACACTTAACCAGATTTAATGAGGCTGATTTCTGGAGTTCATTAAACTCCGAATGGTCAATCGGACTATTTTGGGCTAAGAAGTGATAAAACTTTAACTTTTTAAGTATACCTAAACAGCTTCTAAAATGATTAAAAGCCTCTTGCAACCGAAAATAAAAATATTCATTCTCTCCCAAATCAAATTCTTCTTTAGCCTTCTCAAACTCTAAAAATTCGGCTTTCGCCAGATACTTCTGTCTTTGTTCAAGGTAAAGAGATTTCTCACCAAGAAACTTAGCATAAATTCTATAAATTTGTGCATTTTCCGGCAGAATTATTTCAATGACATTGTAATCCTTAATATTCATTGCCCAGAAGTAAAGGAGAGAGAGAAATCTTTCCTTATCTTTTCCGCTCACGATTTTTCTCATGATATCTAATGTAAAATCTTTATCTTCATCTGAAAGCTCAGGCCACCGGGAGAGAAATACTTTTGCCACCTCGTAAAATATCTGGCTGTTTTCTCCTGCAAGAATTGCTGCCTTCTTAAACTCATCCTGAGAGCTTGTATTAAATGATGCAGAAAGATAACTTAGATAAAGGAACGATTGAGCAAGGTTAAAGTGGGAAAAGTAAGAAGCAGGATTTATTTTTAAAGATTGCTTGAAGTTTTTTATTGATTCTTGAAGATATTCAATGCTCTGAGCACTGTTACTGAGATTATCAAAGCCTAAATCAAAATAAGCTCTTCCTAATTCATAAAAAACAAGGTCATTTTCAGGGTAAAAATCGATTGTTTTTTTAAGAATTATAATTTTTTTTTCGCTGTCTTCTATTTCTTGTGCTTTATTATACAGATGGATGTCCCAATAAATGAGAATATCTACAACCGCAACTATAACAACAGCCAGTATCAAAACCATCTTCTTAAGATTTTTCATTTTCCCTTACTTCCACAATCATGGTTTAAAGATTTGACTTTTGAGTTACTTTCGTATCTCTTTTCTTATAAAACGCTGCTGTCACAGTCAGAGAAAGCACAACAGAAAAAAGGAGCATATTAGCCGGGATATGGAGATTAAAGTCAGTTATGCTGTGAAGCATAATACAGATAATCGAAATAATCCCTCCAAGGGCAAGTCCCTTCATCTCAGGATGTTTTCTTTCCCGCCAGACAAGGAAGGAATTTATTACCATATAAAGAATTCCACCGAGAAGCAAAATCATCCCTATTAGGCCAAGTTCCGAAAGATATTCAAGGTAGTCGTTATGAGCATGGCTGATGCGCATAAGTTGGCCTCCTTTCTCCATATCAGGATAAAGAGAGGGAAAAGTTCCAAGCCCTGTTCCAAATAGAGGATAATCTGCAAATATTCCAATAGTATTTTTCCAATAAATAGGCCTCTCTTCTTGAAGGAGCTTATCCAGGGCAAATCTTTCAACCATAGCCCCTATCCCGATATAAAGTGAGATAAAAGTTATAAATAAAAATACAACTTTAAGAAAATTCTTTATCCATTGCTTCTGTTCCTCACTTCTTCCTAGATAAAGGGTTGTTAATTCAAAGAAAAGCAGAAGAGTAAAAATTAAAAGGAAAATTCCTGAACGAGACCTGGAAAATATGATTGCTACGGCCATGACGATTATGCTTAAAGATATGAGCAGATTGGTCGAGAGCCCTTTTTCAGATAATTGAAGGAGTTTTCTTCTCCAGCTCATGCCTCTCAAAGAAAAAAGATTTATCCTGGCTATTATTAATCCAATGGTTAATGGGATAATCATTTCCAGAAAACCCGAGAGATGATTTTGACAGACGAAAGTTCCTGTAACCGAATCTAAAAAATAAATTTTTTTATAAAATAAAATACGAGGATTCTTGTTATATAACTCGAACATCCCATAAAACGCCTCAAAAACCCCCATGACTATCAAAACTGAAAAAATGCGCATGATCTGCCGCCGCTCGGTCACTGTCTTGATGATAAGAAAGCCAAGAAGAAAATAAGAGAGGAGCTCAAGCCCTTGCTTCAGCGTGTGAGAAGGGATGAGAGAGAGACTCATAAATTTAGTGTTTAAAAAATCAGTGAAGAAATTTTTCTGAAAAGAGTAAGCACTTGGAGAAATAATTTTGACTAAAAATTCAGGAAGAGGGATGACCTGGATAAAAATAAAAATAAATAGACTAAAAAATAAAATCCTCGGCCATTTCATTGAAAAGGAAAGAAGCTTATTAGTCTGAGGCTTTTCCTTCATTACGAAATAGGCAGCCAGCATAAACAACACAGTAAGTTGAATTACTAGTATCGACCACTCATAAACGGAGGCAGCCGGAAGTGGACTAAACACAATCAAGCCTAAAATCCCATACTCAATGATTTTCCGACAGACTACGTCCCGTTTTTTACACTCCTTATTTTTAACTATTTCCTTCACTTCCCCTCTGTTTGCTGCCCTTTTTCCCCATAATATTGATTTCGGTAATATCCATAGTAATCCATATAAAAATAATCTCCCTTTCTCGCTTTTAATCCATTAAAAACAACACCGATTATTTTACCCCTGGCTCGCTTCACTTCTTTAACAGCATTTAAAAAAGGTTTACGAGTCAGCTTGTCTGCGTTAATAACTAAAATAGTAGTATCAACAAGGGATGAAATAATTAGAGAATCAACCACTGCCAGTATTGGTGGCGTATCAAACAGGACAACGTCGAATGCTTTTTTAACTTCTTCAATCATCTTTCTCATTTTCTTTGAATTTAGAAGTTCCGCCGGATTAGGCGGAATAGGACCGCTAGGCAAAACCCAAATATTTTTGATAGATGTTTTTTGTATTGCATCATTAAGTTCTATTTTACCGGTCAAATACCCGCTTAATCCGCCAATATTTCTTGTTTTAAATATTCGATGCAGCCGCGGCTTTCTTAAATCCGAGTCAACCACAAGAACATGCTCTTCAAGCTGCGAAAATGAAACAGCCAGATTAACTACAGTAGCAGTCTTCCCTTCCGAAGGTAAAGCGCTGGAAAAAGCAATGGACTTTGGAGGAGCATCGGCATTAGAAAGTAAAAGAGAGGTTCTTAAAGTTCTGTAATCTTCAGAGATAGAAAATTTAGGGTGGAGATGGTTGATAAGTTCAATCTCTTTTATTTTGGGCAGTATTTCCTCACTGACTTTAATATCTTTCCCGTACGAGTATCTATGTCCCAAATAATGGCTGAATTTCTTTTTCTTCTTCATATCTTCCGGAGAAAAATAAGGAATAACGCCAAGAGAAGGAAGCCCAGCCAATCTCTCTACATCCTCTGGCCCTTTAACAGTGTTATCTAAATATTCAAAAATAAAACAAAGACCGACACCTCCAAAGATACCCATCAAAAGAGCCAGAAAAAGATTCAACTTCTTTTTTGGGAAAACAGGGTTTTTTGGAATTTCTGCCTTATCAATTATACTGACATTCCCTGCCTTTAGTCCTCCTAATTTTTCTGAAACAAGGGTCTCGTTTTGCTTCTCCCCTAAGGAATTAAGTAGGTTCCGCTTGTTCTCAGCCTCTATTTTTAAACTGTTATAAAGGATAGCACTTGAATTCATCTTGGCCACATCTGCCTTCTGCTTATCAAGTAGTCTTTTAAGAGAATATTCTCTTTTTAAAGCTGCACGATAGTCTGATTCAGCACCATCCGCTGCTTTTTGAAGTTCCTCATTCATGCTGTCCAGCCTCGATCTGAGCTTGATCATTTCAGGATAGCTGGATTTATAAATCTTACTCTTTTCTTCATATTCATTTTTTATCGTTGTGTAATCTGCCCTGATCTGTTGAACAACCCGATTGTCAGATTGAGTGATAGAATCTATATCTAAATCTTTAAGCTCGAGGTATGTAGCTTCAGCTTTGGTCCGGTCTATTTGAGCCTGGGTGTAAGCCTTATTCAAATCAGAAAATTTGCTTAAGACAGCACTCTCTGTGTTGCTTAAATAGAAAAGATTCTCCTCCTGGCCGTACTTTTGCAGCTCTCTTTCTTTTGCTGCCAAATCTTCTCTTAAATTGGCAATCTGATTGCTTAAAAAAACTGAAGCCTGCCTGGTTGTCGCATAACGTTTTTCAATGGAAAAATCTATAAATTCATCAGCCAAAGTATTGCAAATCTCAGAAGCCAATATGGGAGAGGTTGAAGTGAAACTTACCTCAACTAATTTAGTATCCCGGAGAGGTTTAACTTTAATGCTATTTTGAAAATCTTCAACAATTTCTGAATACGGATTTAATCGATTCAAGTATTCGGACCTATTATTTACTCCATCTTTCTTGGATTTAATCCATTTAAAAGTTAAGAAATCTCCTACAGAAGATAAAAAGCTCTTTTTCTGCTCTTTGTATGTTTCAAATTCAGGCCGCGAGAGAAGATTCATTTTCCTTGCTGTTCTTTCTGCCAGAGATTTACTTTTCAAAAGCTCAAGCTGAGTATTAAAGAATCTTAAATCCCGAAAGACCGGCGACTGGTAGCCAAAAGTCTCATCAATGCTTAACATTTTTGAAGTTCCTTCTTCTATGAGCAGAGTCGATGTTGACTCATATTTTGGTGTAACAAGGAAAGAAAATATTCCTACAAAAAAGATAAGAGAACCGGCAAAAGTTATAAGGACCCATTTTCTCTTGACGATAACGCTCCAGTACTCCATTAAATCAACTTCTTTCTTTTTCTCTCTATAATCCATTTTAATCTTGCCTCCCCCTATAAATCCACCTAATCCTTATCCCTTTCCCCTTAATCCTTTCTTAGTATGCCCCAATCCCAAACAAAACCACCGGAATTGTTTTCATCATTATTTCAAAATCGAGCCTTAATGACCAGTTATCTAAATATTCGAGATCCAGTTTCATCCATTCGTCAAAACTTAGCTTATTCCTACCTTTTATCTGCCATAGACAGGTTAGACCTGGACGCATCGATAATCGCCTGCGCTGCCAGGGTTTATATTGTTTCACCTCTTCCGAAGGCGTTGGCCTAGGACCAACAAAACTCATATATCCAGCAAAAATGTTAAAAAGCTGTGGAAGTTCATCGATGCTGAATTTTCTTAAGATCCTTCCCAGGGGAGTAATATATTTAATTTTCTTTTTTTTAAAAGATGGATTATTCATATCGTTAAAAACATTAATATTTGTCAGATTTTCTTGTGCTTTCTTATACATAGTCCGAAACTTAAACAAAATAAACTTTCTGCCATTCAAACCTAATCTCTCTTGTTCAAAAAGCAGCGGACCTGAAGAGGACAGTTTAATCAAAATTGTGACTATCAAAAAAAGCGGAGTCAATATGATTATTCCCAGTCCGGACAAAATAATATCTATGCCCCTCTTAATAAAAAGCTGCCATTCTTTAGCTACAGTCGTTTCAAATGTTAATAGAGGAATACCATCTATTTCAGTCTGGTGTGCTCTTGCAATCTTCAAGTCAAATAAATCCACAACTATGGTAGCCTTAATGCCCTCAATTTCACAAACATAGATAGCATTTTCGATATAATTTAATCTCAGTCTTGGAACAACAAAAACAACCTCATCTACAGCCTGCTTATGGAGTATTTGAGGAAGATCTTTAAGAGTTCCTATGATTTTCATATCTTTGAAATCTGCGATTTTCCTTCCCGGTTCGTCATCGACTGCGCCTATTATTTTGATACCCCATTCCGGACGATTTTTTATTCTATTTATAAACTCAGCAGCCCGCCTACCTTTGCCAACAATAAGAATTCTTCTGTAATTATAGCCGCGCTTACGTAGATTGTGGACTGCGGAAAAAACAACAACTTTTTCTAAGAGAATAAAAATGAAGACAGCCGTTACAAAAAGGACAAAAAACATTCTGCTAACAAATTCCAGTTCAAACAAAAAGACAATGAAGCCAAAGACAAGGATTGCGAAAAAAGATGACTTTAAAATGATCCACACTATTTCAGGAATTGTTCTGGTGCGCATAGAATGATACATACCGCAAAGATAAAGCATGCCGCACCAAAGTGGAACAGCAACAAAGAGGACGACTAAGTAGTCGCTTAGCGAATTAGGAGGACCGCTAACTACTTGAGCAGAAGGAATAAGATCTAATCTATAAAATGAGTGAAAGTGCAGCCGTAAGAAATAAGCAAGAAAGTAAGAAAAGGCCACGATAAATGCATCAAAAGCTATCATTGCTTTTCTTAATACTGCCTCTTTTTCTTTCAACATTGTATTATCCCGACGTTTTTTAGATGCTTCCACTGTAATCTACAATAAATCCAAAAAAAGAATAATGCCCTCTGTAGATGAAATTAGGGGTGAATTTGGTGGTTTTTTACTCACCTTTATAGGGGATAAAAAAATCAATGCCTTTTTAATAATCAAAAGGCTTTATAAAAAGCCCTTATTTTTTCACATACATATTCAATTTGTTCTACACTCAATTCGGGATACATCGGGAGGGATAAAATCTCACCTGCCAATTTCTCTGCTGCCGGAAAATCGCCTTTCTCATGACCAAGATGAGCATAAGCCTGGGTAAGATGAAGAGGAATAGGATAATGTAAACCTGTATTTATTCCATTTTCTTTTAAAAATATCTGAAGTCTGTCCCTATTTTTGGCTCGGACCACATACAAATGAAAAACATGTTTAACACCTTCCAATTCTGATGGCGTTTTAATCTGATCAATCTCAGCAAGAAGCTCATTATATATTTCAGCGTTTCTCCTCCTCATTTTGGTCCATTCCTCTATATGTTTTATTTTCACATCGAGCACTGCAGCTTGAAATTCTGACATTCTGTAATTGAAACCTATTAAGTCATGATAATATTTTCTCTCAGAGCCATGATCACGCATTTTTTTTGCTTTTATATACATTTCCTCATTATTAGTGGTAACCGCCCCTGCTTCTCCCCATGCTCCAAGATTTTTTCCAGGGTAAAAAGACCAGGAAGCAATATCACCAATCCCGCCGACTCTTCTCTGATTATATTCTGCAATATGAGCTTGAGCAGAATCCTCTATGACAAATAAATTGTATTTCTCTGCTGTTTCCTTGATCGGCTTTAGATTAGCAGGCTGACCATAAAGATGAACTGGATTAATCGCTTTTGTATGAGGGGTGATTCTCTCCTCGATTTTATTCACATCAATATTAAATGTTCTCTCCTCAACATCCACAAAAACAGGAGTGGCTCCTGTTTGGGATATTCCCTCTGCAGTAGCTATAAAAGTATTAACAGGAACAATGACTTCATCTCCCCTCCCGATTCCACAACAGAGCCCCGCCAGGTGATTTCCATTTGTTCCAGAGCTCAATCCAACAGCATATTTTACACTATGCAGCTTAGAGAAAGTCTCTTCAAATTCTTTAACTTCTTTTCCACATACAAAGGCAGTATTGTCTATGATTCTTGAAAATCTCTCTTCAATCTCTGCCCTAATCTGCGGCAAGTGAGCTTTTAAGTCTAGAAATGGAACATCCATAATTTCACCACACATTAAACACGCCTATCATCAATCTTTCTCAAAATCCTTGCCGGATTTCCAGCCACAACCGAATAAGGCGGCACATCCTTTGTAACAACAGCCCCAGCACCAACGATTGCTTTTTCCCCAATAGTCACTCCCGCCAATATCGTGGCGCTCGAACCGATCGAAGCACCCTTTTTTACAAAAGTGGGGACTACCTCCCAATCTTCATCAGTTTGCAGCTTTCCTTCAGAAGTTGCAGCACGCGGATATAAATCATTTATAAATGTCACATTGTGCCCGATAAATACATTGTCTTCAATATGGACTCCTTCGCAAATAAATGTATGGGACGAAATCTTGCAATTGCGACCGATAAAAGCTTTCTTCTGCACTTCAACGAAAGTTCCAAGTTTGGTATTATCTCCGATTTCACATCCATAGAGGTTCACAAATGAAAATATCTTTACATTCTTTCCCAATTTTACATCGGGAGCAATAATACAGTATTTCATTAAAACCCCATATGCATGTGTTATAGCATCTTAACTATGTGAGCTTAATTCAATAATCTTTTTCATCGCTGATTCTAATGTTGTAAATCTGACCCATCGAGCCTGTAACTTTTCAATATCTGAAATAAATATCAAATCAGGTCGCCCTGCGTCTAAATCAATATATTCAGCATTTATTTTATGCCCTGAGATCTTTACGAATTTTGAAGCAATTTTGTCCGTTGTTAAACCAGAAGTCGTAATTATATATCGTTTTTTCTTGGCAATTAATGCAGCATTGATAATAAGATCAACAACTTCGTCAATATAGATGATATAAGTAATGTGTCCTTTATTGATGATAATTCGGTTATCCTTAAATGCACTAGCATAAAGTTGACTTATTAACTGAGAAGGATATTCTCCAAAGGATGTCACTGAACATAAACGAAGATGAATTACTAGGAAAGAAGAATACTGGAAGTACGCATCAAAAAATTTTTCAGCTGCCAATTTTGCGATCCCATAGGCCGAGACCGGCCAGGGTTCATCATCCGCTAAAACAGGAAATTGGTTAAGATGGCTAAAAATTTTAATTGTTGATATATTAATAAAACGTTGAAACGATTTATCTAGTAGCCAATCCCACATAAAGGCAATTTGATTAATATTGTTATCAATTTCGTAAGTCAACTTTTTTGTATATGTCAATTTACGATCTATCTGCCAATGAAAATTGATAACATAATCTGGTTTAGGCAGCTTGTTTAGATCATCAATATTATTTATTTTGATTGGAGAGCATTTAGCTTTCCAGGTAACCCGTTTAGGTTTAAGAGTGTAATTTCCTAAAACTAAAGGTACTACAGTAGCATTGAGTTCTTCCAACCGATGAACAGTTTCAACTCCTAACCTTCCCGTCGAGCCAGTAACAAAAAATGTTTTTCCTGATAACATAGTTACTCCCATCCTCTTGGAACTTCTTGTAATAACAACTTTTTTGGTTCATATGGAAGAGATCGAAACCAAGCAATTGTTCGATTAATGCCCTCTTCCAAACTAATCTTCGGCGCAAAACCCAGTATCTTTTTAAATTTTGAATTTTTTCCAATATGGCATTTTACATCACCCGGACGAGAACTTTGGTATTGAATAAATTCATTTGGGTCAAGAGAAAATAATTTACAAATTAATTCTGCAATCTGTAAGACTGAAGTTCCAATTCCGCTACAAAAATTTATAGATTGGCTGAGGCAATTTGGATTTTTTGCAACCGCTATCACTGCTCGAGCAGCATCTTCTACATAAACAAAATCACGAGTTTGTTTTCCATTACCGAAAATAATTAAAGGCTGATAATTCATTGCGCGAACAATCATTTTCGGAATTAATTCGCCACGAGAACCCTGCCAGTGAGAGTTGGGGCCATACATATTGAAAGGGCGAATTGTTGTCCAGGGCAAACCATAAGTTTGACCATAACTCGATACATACATATCTTGAGCTACTTTAGCTGCAGCGTAAGGCGTCTCTGGATGCAGAGGATGTTCCTCATCCATAGGAATTTTTATTGCTGTCCCGTAAACTTCGGATGATGAACAATTGAGAAATAATTTCACTTTATTGGCAAGGGCAACATTTAAGCAATTTATCGTACCTCTAATAATTACATCAGTTACAAGATGTGGTTCTTTTATAGATTGACGCAAACCTAAGACAGCAAGATGAAGAATGACTTCGCATCCTTCAAATGCAGTTTTTACACTATTAATATTTCTTATATCTCCTCGGATGATGTTTAGATTTGGATGATGTTCTACTGCTTCCAAATGCAACATCTTTCCATTAGAAAAATCATCTAGTACAACAACAAAATAATTATTTTGAAGTAATAGTCGGACTACATGTGAACCAAGAAATCCAGCACCGCCCGTAACAACTACTTTTTTATTCTCCATCGCAAGCTCCTTTACGCTTAAGCTTAATGAATTTTATCTTACAATTCCATTTTACCAAAATAACGATGATTCATGCATGGACTTAGAGCAATCGCTTCATTTTGGGACAATGCCAAAATTTAATTATCATATCTAAATCTAAGTGGAATTATTTTTTTATACTGTATTCTTTCCCAATTTTACATCGGGAGCAATAACACAGCATTTCATTGATTTCTTCTTATAATCTTATTTTTTTACCGTCATTTTTTAAAGATTTATCAACCGCTTCCAGTATTTTCACAACTTTTAATCCTGCCTCACCGTCGTTGAAAGGCGTATGGTTATTCTCCAGGCATTCTACAAAATAATCTGCTTCCATCTTGAGTGCCTCTATATTATTTATATGAGGAATATACACATCTCCGGAACGATAGCTTACCAACAGCTTATGAATTCCTACTGTGTTTTTAAATTCAACGCCTCTATCATAAATTTTTACCTTTTCGTCAGATGAAAGATCATCCCAGACCATCATTTTCTTATCCCCGCTTATTAAAGTATTCCTGATTTTAACAGGACTTAACCAGTTGCAGTGAAAATGGGCAATGAAGTCATCATCATGGAAATGAACCACAACATAAGCCATATCTTCTAATCCGTTTCCAAAATGCTTTTTACCAAACGCAGAAACAGAAGTTGGCTCCTTATCTATCAAATAAAGCATAATAGAAAAATCATGAGGGGCTAAATCCCATACAACATTAATATCATGTTGAAATAAGCCCAAATTGACTCTAACAGAATCATAGAAAAATAAAGAGCCTAATTCTCCTGAATCAATGACTTTTCGCATCTTTCTAACAGTACCTGTAAATAAAAATGTGTGGTCTACCATTATTTTTAAGTTTTTTCTGGCGGCCAAATCTATCAATTCTTCTGCTTGTGCAGCATTAGAAGTGAATGGTTTTTCTACAAAAGCATGTTTTCCATTCTCTAAGGCAAGTTTCGTCAGTTCATAATGGGTGAAAACCGGAGTCACTACAGCCACAGCATCAATATCTTTAGAAGTTATCAAATCTTTGGGATCTGAATAAGCCTTAATAAAAGGATAATGTGATTTAGCAAGATTCAAGCGCTTTTCATCCAAATCACAAATTGAAACTAATTCTGCACCTTGGCAGGCATTAAAGTTTCTTGCAACGTTCGGACCCCAATATCCGTATCCAATGATACCTATTTTTATCATTTTATCCCCCGCTATATAATTTAAATTCCTTTTCCAAACCTGAAATCTATTATTTATTAAAAAGAAAAAATGTCAAACTTAGTCTAAAGAGTTTATTATTCAGATCTTAATTCCAGTCTTCCTGGATCGTATAATACGCCAGCTCACAAAAGATATAATAATAACTAAGACAAATAATATTAACAAAATAACTGCCAATCGTATTAGACCAAATTTATAAAGCCCAGTATCATAGTAAACACGAGTGAAAACACGCCCGAATACATTCTTTGAAAGTGTAATATCACGAAAATCTGAAGTCTTTCTAAGTCGATTAATACGTGGATCATTCTTTGAGACATCTATAGATGAAATATCCAAACTGTTTTCATATTCAATGACAATATGGCGAGACTCTCCTGCTGGAATAAAAACCTCGAGAATAAGATTGTTTCCATATTTTTTATAAGAAAACGGTTGTCCATCTACTGTAACTTGTTTGATTGGAATCGAGAAGTCTTCTTCTTTTCGGACAAAATAAACCAAATCATTTTGATAAATATTCTCAAGTATGAAATTGCTTGAAAATGTTTTTACATCATAATTACCATCATCTCTCAGTTTTTCAAGATAAAGATGCTGGGAGATATATCCTAGACTTTGCCAGATTATATCAGGCTGAATTTTGTTTACCATATTAGCTGTTTTATTAAATGAATCGACGCCATTCTGGAAAAAATTATGATGAACATAAAATATAATCGGATTATCCAGAAATACATCTATAGCGATCTCCACCTGAGTTCTATTAGGTGAATACCGTTTTAAACTGGGAAAATTTTCAAAATTTAACGTCACTGGCCTTAATAAAAATGATGAATCTTTTGGTTCATTAGACCCTAGGGGAACATTTTCTGCATTAACTGTTGCTAAAAAATTGTATTTCTTTAATAATCCCAGAGTCTTGGCCGGTGCTATACTATGTGGAAAAACCATCACTTTATCATAAGAAATCCCGGTCATGCTTCTGAATTTTTCCATTCTTGCAAGGGCTTGTTTGATGTTTGCTTCCTGGGTATTCAAAGGTTTGGCCGGCCACGGATCACCTGGACCTGTTTCATATTTATAAAATTCATAATGATCATGATTATTACCGTGAATGCATATTGATAATCTTTCAGGATGATTATGAAATAGGCTTACAACATCTGGCTTACTTCGATCATAATTCCATGGAATAAAAGCAATTGTGGTATGGAAATGGGAATTTTGCATTTCTTCATAAAGTCCTTTATAGTTTAATTGCCCATAGGGTTCTATCAACCAAGGATCATCAATGATTAAATTTGCATAATTTTTAGCACTATGCCAGCACCGATCACCATAAGCATATTTTATGAATATCATCAATGGAGCAATTTCAAAAAAATGGTGCCTTTGATATTGCCAGATTGATTCCTTAGGTGAATCATATGTGCATATTTCTGTCTGAAAGAATAAATCGTGTCCATTAACTTCTGTTTTTACAAAGACAGGCAAAAGCCCCTCATTCATAGCTTTTATTTCCAAAATTGGTTGAGATGCTTTAGTCTTTTCGAGGAGCAGATGACAGATTTTTTTACAAGTAAATGTGATGTGTTGGCCAAAGAGCTCTGATGTGATATTTCTGAGACCTGTCACTTTGCAAAGACCCTTGGATGGGATATCCGCTGAACTTTTACAATCTACAACAGCACCTCCAGACCAATCTTTTAAAAATTTAGAATCTGTGCTAGGAATTATCCCAGTAATCAAAAATATTATTTTCTTCTTTTGTTGCTCACTAAATGTAGATAATACATCTCGTGCTTTAATGTAGAGGAGCGCATTTGAAGTTAATATCACAGCATTTGATTCATTATGCTTTATAGCATCTATAACTTGATAATTATTCCGGTCTTCTCCTACAAATAGATGTTCGACGGTTAAACCATAAAACTTACACGCAAGATCCACTTGACGTGTAAGATCTAATGAGTTCGGTGAAGTATCCACAAGAATCAAATCAGATGCATAGCATGGATAGATTAAAAACAAAAAAACTAAAAGAACAACTGATATAATTTTGAATATCATATTTAAGTTTTTCATATAGTGTCTTTAAAACATTTATGTTAGATTACCAATAGATATCTTTTTAAACCTTTTTATTTTGTCGAGTTTCTAATCCCAACAGTCTTGTTACAAGTTTGAGCAAATGCTGACGCTGGAGTTCCCATCGATATTTTTTGTAAACAGAAATTCCTCTAGCTAGTATATCGTGACATCGTGCCGGATTATTATACACATCAATAATTTTTTCAGCTAATTTATCCACACTACCTGGTTCGAAAAAACATAGGGACTCCTCATCAAAATAATCTAATATTCCTTTAGTTCTGGGCACTATCACTGGTTTTCCCTTACACAAATATTCAAATATACGAGTGGGCATATTAATATTAGTGAATGGGTTCTTTTTATTAGGTATTAGACCTACGTCTATCAATTCTATTTCTCTAGCGATTGTTTCAGGAGCTACTTGCCCATGATAATGTACTATATCATCAAGATTTAACTTTTTTACAAGTTTAAGAAAATATTCCACGAAATCTCCTTCTCCATATACATGAAAAGAAATATTAGGAATTTTGTTACGCAGCATATTTAAAGCTTCAACCGCTAGGTCCAATCCATTTCGTTCTGTTATAGTTCCATGGTACATTATTCTAAATTCATCATTATCAATTTTTTTCTTTTCATATTCTCTCCACGAGCAAGAAAATATTTTCTCGTCAGGTGAATTCATTACTATTTGAATCTTAGATTTTGGGCATCCCCTAGAAATAAAAAGATTGCGAAATGCGATGTTTGGTGTAATGACGAAGTCTGAAAACCATATAGATAATTTTTCGAGAAAAATTAAGAGGCTGATAATTAGATGAGATGATTTAATAGAATATTTTGCCATATAAACTTCTGGCATTGGATCATGGAGATCTAATATCAGTTTAGAGCCACAAAGTCGTGGTAGGAATGAACTAAATACCAGTAAGTCAGGCATGTTATGAACATGGATAATTTTATATCGCTTATAAATAAATAATATAGACAAAAATAAAAAAGATAATGAAATAAAGCAACAATATTCCCACATATATCGGAGTTTCCTTGAACGTTTGCGACGAAGAGGAAACCTATATACTTGCACACCATCTACTATTTCTTTTCTAGCCTCTGATTTACCTTTCAAACAAAAAATATCAACAGATATTCCTGCTTCAACTAATGCTTCAGCTTCACGTCGTACTCGAATGTCTGCTGGATAGTAGGCAAACACCACCATTGCAACACGCATCATTCTAGCAGTCGATTTTCTCATTGAATTAGGATTTTGAATCATTATAGGTAGTTTAATATCTTTTTATATATTCTGAGGTGGATATGACCCCCATTTTTCGAACCAGTTTTGAGGCTAATTTTCGCTAACATTTCAGAGGGATAATTTGCCCTTCTCTTTTAAATATTTTATCGGCGACTTGTTTCCAAGCGTCGAATGTCTGCAAACAAAATTATAATAATGTATCCTCTTATCTACAACCTTTTTCAATTCTGTAATATCATCCAGTTCCCAGAAAATCAAACGGTTCTCAACTTTGAACCTGCCGTTAAAAGATTCCATATGAACATTTCCCTTGGCTCCATCCTCAGAATAAGAAATACGGGCTTTACAGTTCACTACAACTTCACGAAGCCATCTGTAACTTTTATAGACTCCATCTTGATCATGGTGAATGATTATATCTTCGATTCTCCGGCCTAGTCTTTTCATTGTCTCTGTTGCTCGCCTCCAGGCTTGTAAGGCCAGATCCGTATCTGCACTTTCACCTAAAGCATGTCCGGCAACCAGTTTGCTGCTATGATCGATTATCGGCATCAGATGGGCTTTAGCCACGCCTCTGCGGTAAACAATCTCCGTAAAATCCGTGTAGAGCACCTCAAGATCATCGATCTCTTTAAGATGCGCAACCAAGTTTATGTTCGAACCAGCTTCTTTTAAAAGCTCACCAATAGGGTTTGGCTTTGGCGGCCTTACTTTTCTGAGCACAGATAAATGCCAGTGCCGATGCAGCCGTTGCACCACCTTATGGTTGACTGCAAAACCCTGGCCTACAAGCTCAGAAGTTGTCCGTCTGTAGCCGTATTCCGGATGTTGCTTGGCTATCTCCATCAATGGTCCTCTCAAATAACTGTATCTCTCCTCATACCTTTGTTTGCTCTGTGCGTAATGCCATGTGCCTTTCGATAAACACAAAATGTTCAAAACTCTGTTCAGCCCATATTCATCCTTGAACTTGCTGACTAATTCGATCTTCTCCTCTCTGGTGAGGCCCCGGTTAAAAAATTTTTTAAAAGGGCTATCTCAACCTCCTTATGACCGATCAGCTGCTCAAGTCCCCGGACCTTCTTTTCATACTCATGGATCGTTGTCTTTTGCCCGAAGATCTCAGGCCCTTTCTCCATAAAGTCCTTTTTCCACTTGTGGATGGTAATCGGATGCACGCCATAGGCGCGGGCTATCTGGCCTATCGGCTTAGAACTTTTAATCACTTCCATGATCACCTGAAACTTGAAACGCGGTGTATACCGTTTCCCTTGTTTAACCGACATCATCTGCCTCCTCGAAAGGGCTTCCTTTTCCTTCTGATGATGTCTATTATATCACGAAAATACTAGCACTACAGGTGGTTCGAATTTTGAGGTGCAGTTCGAAAGACATTAACAGAGGATCCTTGCTAATAATATCTCCCATATCCAGCTGCCGGTACAAGAGATATATAAAATCAATGCCGCTCCATCTCTCTGCCAAATCTTCGGCTTCCCTGCGGATTCTGGAATCAGAAAGATAATATGTATAAGCAACCACACAGATTTTTTTCATCATTTTTTACTCAAAACTTTCTCATAAACTTGCTTTATCCGCCCAGTAATCTTTTGACTATCATAATTTTCTATTATATATTTTCTACCTTGCTGTCCCATTTGTCGGCGTTTTTCTGCTACCTCAATAACTGTATGACCATCTTTTGCAAGATACGCAGCAGACGTACGCCCCATATATCCAAGACCAAAAAGACTAACTTTCGTCTTCTAAAATTCTCCTTTCAATTCTCTTATCTTCAAAAAAAGTTTCATGCCACAATTCAAATGATAAAAGCATAAAAATATGACTTTGAAAATTCTCTTTTCTTTTTTGATGTTGATCAATCATAGTATTAATAAAATCAAGGTTAAAATATTTTTTGCAAGCCGAGTCTTTTGCATTTAAAAGTTTTTTTGCGACTTTCGCGAAATCTGTTTGAAGCCATTCATCCATCGGTGTCGCAAACCCGCGCTTTTTTCTATAGATGATTTCTTTGGGTAGCCATTTTTCAACTGCTTTTTTGTGTATATATTTTCTATTTACTCCTTTTAGTTTAAATGATGATGGTAACGATTCAAGGAACTGAACTAATTCAATATCCAAAAAAGGAACACGCATCTCAAGTGAGTTAGCCATTGTTATTTTGTCATTAAATAACAAGAGATTATCTGACAAACTCATTCTTGTATCTATAAATAATATCTTTGATAGAGAATCTTTTAGTTCACCTGTTTGCGAATACAATCTTTCCACGAGTGCTTCATCGGCATTATGGAGAAGTTTCTTTACATGCGCCTTAACTAAATGTTCCTTTTGTGTGGGGGTAAATATCGTATAAACTCCCAGAAATCTTTGGAGTTCCGTTGAAAATTGACTTGTATAGGCAGCTCGTTTCAATCTTTCATTTCTTGGCAAGAGGGACGCAATAGTTTTTAATGGCAATCTTTGTAATACGCTAACATATTTACAAATGTAATGAGTACCTATATATCGATGATACCCCGCTAATGACTCATCAGCTCCTTGACCGGCTAACACCACTTTCAAGTGTTGTGCAGCGAGTTTCGAAACATAATACAGTGCAGGAACAGTTGTCTCAGCAATCGGTTCCTCCGTACAATAAAAGGATCGATAAAAAAAATCTAAATATTCAGTCTGTGTAATTGTTAGGTCATAATGCTCTGAACCAATCAAGTTTGCTGTTTTACGCGAATCCTTAAGTTCATTATAATCACCTTTACCAGGGAAGCCGATTGTAAATGTCTTGATCCTCCCCAATGCTTCTTCCTGCATCAAATAGCCAATAATGGCTGAATCAACTCCTCCACTTAATAATAACCCCACTGGTACATCGCTTATCATTTGACGGTGCACTGCATTCTTAAGTAACCTCTGATATTCTTCGATAGCTTCTTTTTCCGATATAACGATGTTTGTTTTTGGTATATAATTCCAATATGATTTCAGCTCAATATTGCCTTCAGTCGTTGTTTTTAAGTAATGTCCAGGGTATAATTTTTTGATATTTTTGAAAAGTGTTTGTGGTGAAGGATTATATCGAAAAGTAAGAAAACTATTGAATGCCTCATAATCAAATTCTTTCTTAACAGATGAATCCTGAAAAATTGTTTTCATTTCAGAACCAAACAGCAATCTTCCATTGCTAAATGTGTAATAAAGAGGCTTAACCCCAAAATGGTCCCGAGCTAGAATAACACATCTCTTTCGCTTATCATAAATTGCGAAAGCAAATATGCCATTTAAACGTGTAAATGCTTTTTCACCATTCTCCTCATAAAGGTAAATAATAACCTCAGTATCTGATGATGTCCGAAAATGATAGCCTTTACTTTGCAACTCTTTTTTTAATTCGAGAAAATTATAAATTTCCCCATTAAAGACAATCCAAATGTCTTCGGTTGTATTTGACATTGGCTGTTTGCCGGTCTTAAGATCTATGATGCTAAGACGGCGGTGCCCAAGCCCAATACCCATTTGTTGATCAATGTAAAAGCCTTCTTCGTCGGGACCACGATGTATAATGGACTGATACATCCGCGTAAGAAGCCCCGAATCAACAGGTCGATTCGTATGATAATTAAAAATTCCCGCTATGCCACACATTTAATTTCCTACATATTTTTTGAGTAACATAATGAAGATATATGAAAAATTCTTGGATAATCAAGCAACGGTTATAACCAGAGGAAGAGTAATTAAAATTAGTTTCTTTCGCCATAAGATGCATGATGTAGTTGTTCCTTTATACATGAATTTATCCGAACAACTTAAAAGAAAAAATATTGACCCCACATGCATTATCCCAACTTTGCTCGCCTTTATTCCTTAAACATATTACGTTAACTTTATATCCTCTATCTATTAAGGCCTCTGCTTCTTTTTGCACCCGTGGGTCCGAGGGATAGTAACCATGCCTAACTATGCATACTTTTTTCAACCACTCTTCTCTCCTTCGTGTAGTTTTATCATATTTTCATAAATCTCGATGATTCTTGTTGAAACTTGGTGTAACCCTAAGTCCAGGGCAAGAATTCGGTTCCTGCCTTTGGTTCTCCCATTAAATTCTAAAGTTACCTTTATCTTCTCAGCAATATCTCGAGGATTTCTCTCGCATATATAGCAACCCTTGGTATCTCCAATTGTTTCCTTTGTATCACCCACATCTGTAGAAACTATGGGAATATTACAAGCCATAGCCTCTTTTATAATCATAGGAGAAGCCTCAAAATTTGAAGTTTGAACAACTACATCTGCAGCACACATATAATAAGGCATATCCTTGTGAGAAATATTTCCACCTGTTATTAACCTTATGTTCTTTCTGGAGATAAACTTTAATGCCTCCTCCAATATATCAAAACCCTTATGAGTTTCTCTCTTCAGAGATGCAGGGAAAAATATTATTTTTTTATCTATCGGAAAACATAACTTTTTCCTGCACCACATTTTCTCCATAGGTTGAAATAAATTAAGATCAACGCCACAAGGTAAAACAACAGTTCTTCCCTCAAAATTTAAAATTTGCGTTAATCCTTTCTCTACGCTAATAACCAAATCCACACTGTTTAGGGCTATCTTTTTAATCTTTTTTGAATATACGAGCCTCTTGATAATATCAGCATCAAAAGGTTTTAAGTTTTTTGACTTGTGAACCTCAGCTTCATGAAAGGTTAGTATTAACGGAGTTTTAACACCCAATATCGATTTCACAATCGATACTAGAAATATGCAATAGGTATAGTGGGCATGAATTATGTCATAATGATTTAACTTTATTTTTTTTGACAGACCTATGATGCTAGTAAAATAGTTTAATCTGTTTTCTTTACCATTAATAAAAAATACATCGACAAGAATTCCTTCTTTTCTTAGAGATTCAACTTGTTCCTTTACGAATATACCATAAAAGGAATATTCAGAAGTCGGATACATATTAGTAACTACTAAAACTTTCATCTAACACCCCCACTTGTGTGCTCCAATCTTTGGTCCCAGTTGTTTATAGCTTCGCATGAATTAGGCAGAAGCATTTTTCCAATGGGATTAATCTTTTTATACGCGTAGGCATAAAAACTTTCAACCGCAACATTAAATTCTTCGTTAGTCTTATATTGTAATACTCCATTAGGAGCCCAATAATTGTTAATATTTACAAAACCACAATCCGCCATAACGCCATCCCAATACCCCATTTTTAAATCTCCAATAACATCATCCGTTCAATATTCTTGCCAGTCAGGATTCCCCCAATCCATCCAGAAAACATTCTTTTTTGAAAACTCACTATATTGATCTGTCATCCTTTTTCCATCTTTATCCAGAAGAAACCAGCAATCCTGTACAATAAAAGACCACTTATCCCCTTTTTTGTAGATATTATCCGGAAACCATATTCGTATTCCATCAATAAGATACATTTTAGCTCTGCTTGTCAGGATTTTCTCGGCCTCCCATTTTCTGCCCCCATCCAATCTGAAGTGGTCTAATTGTCAAGACCAAATCTGAGTCTTTTTTAAGGTGTATGTCCTTTAACATGCCACAGCCATTTGCATCTGACGATAAGCCTCGAGAGGCGTATCGTATTCCCCTAAGGATTGATGCAACCTATCTTGATTATATTTTCGAATAAATTCCCCAATGCTTGCTCTACATTCCGCTACTGTCTCATAGGATTTGGTATAAACTTCCTCATACTTGAGGGTTCTCCAGAACCGTTCTATAAAGATATTGTCGATCACACGCCCTTTGCCGTCCATACTGATTTTTATCTTTTTTCCCTGGAGAATCGAGGTGAAATCCCGGCTTGTAAACTGTGAACCCTGGTCCGTGTTGAAATACTCCGGGTTTCCTCTTTCCAGAGCCTCTTTTAAAGACTCACAGCAGAAATCCGTTTCCAGAGTGTTGGAGATCCGCCAGGAGATGATATAACGGCTGTAGATATCCATTACCGCCACCAGGTATACGAATCCATGCTTCAACCGGATGTAAGTGATGTCAGTCGCCCACGCGATGTCAGGCCTGTCGATTGTCACATCCTGGAGAAGATAGGGATAGATCTGATGCTCCTTGTTCGGAAAACTCAATCTTTTCCGGGGATAGATCGCCTCTACTCCGAGTATCCGCATCAGGCTCCGGGCTTTGTGTCGGCCGACTTTATATCCCCGGCGCTTCAACTCCCGGCTCATCCGACGACTCCCATAAAAGGGGAAATCCAGGTATATCTTATCCATTTCATCAAGAATCCTCTGATCCTCCTCTGACAACCCGATCCGTTCATAATAGAGAGAAGACCGGTTGAAAGAGAGAATATCGCACTGCCTCCGCATGCTCAATTGCTGGTTGTCATTTTCCACAAATTCCT
>Ga0210003_1000807_pt1 | contig 28354 bp, 26 predicted proteins | sample LantaG_FD_182804 | JGI IMG/M metagenome (GOLD analysis project Ga0210003, IMG submission 182804) | Deep subsurface microbial communities from Baltic Sea to uncover new lineages of life (NeLLi) - Landsort_02402 metaG (SPAdes) (version 2) | ecosystem: Environmental > Aquatic > Marine > Oceanic >... | reverse complement strand
GTCATCGAATCATCGACGTTAGCGCCCATCCGGGTCTCGAACATCAGTCTGAACGGCATCGGCTCAGTAAACGCACCGACTGCGCCGCAGTTGGGGCACACCTTGCCGCTCAAATCCTGCGCCCCTGCCAGCGCCTTATCCAGAGCGACGTGTTCGGTGTGTTCTTCGGAGCATTCACTCTCGGCCTGGGCGTCGGGCGCGGCAGATTCGGCATCTTTGAGGTGGTCGACCCTCGTTCTGACATTGCATTTCTTACATTCGGCTATCAGGTCTGCAAATTCGTCGGTATGCCCGCTTGCCTTCCATACCATCGGGTGCATCAGGATGCTGCAGTCAAGGCCCACCACGTCGTCCCGCATGCGGACAACGCTTTTCCACCAGGCCTTTTTCACGTTGTTTTTGAGCTCCACGCCGAGGGGCCCGTAGTCGTAACAGCTCGCCAGACCGCCATAAATCTCGCTGGACTGAAAAATGAAACCCCGCCTCTTGCATAGCGACACGATGTCATCGAGTCTTGTAATCCGGGCCATATCAGGTTCCCAACAGTATCTGTCAAAATCTTGAAGGTCTCATTATATTAGAGTCGGCGCAGATTACAAGAGCCGCCGGCCTGGAAGTTCAAAACCCGCAGGTGAGTCTTTGACGTCAGCAAGCCTTGTCGTGTGCTTTTCCAGCGACATCTTGCCAAGGATTGAAATCTCAAGAGCGAATAGTTGTCTGCTTGCCACGACAGGCGATATATGCTATTTATAGCGGCGCCATAAATTGTGAACCAGTGCCCGCAGATAACGGTGAATTTCGGCGCCGAGACGTTATTCCGACCGGCCCAGCCGGGAAACAGCACAATGGCAAAAGAGCAGTTTATCAAAAATTGGCAGGAACTGCCGGACGAGCAAATCCTCCAGATGCAAGTTCGCCGGCTCAATGTCCGTATAGCCGGCTCGGCCCTTGAGCCGCTTATAGAAAGGCTCTACAACGAGCTCGACGCCAAAAGCATACACTTTCGTCCGGCGTGCTACCTCTCCGACGAGTGGCTCTGTCCCGACAAAATCCCTATCATCGGTATTCCGTTCTGCCTGGCCCATCCACGCCTGAAACAAATTGAGCAGAAAATGATGTTCGAAGTGGAAGGAGGAACAGAACAATCCTGTATGAAACTTTTGCGTCACGAGTGCGGACACGTCCTGAACTATGCCTATGAATTCTATAAGAAGACGCGATGGCGGCAGTTGTTCGGCCCATTCTCAGCGAGGTACTCAAACTCATATTACTCGCAGCCCTACTCCAGACGGTACGTGATTCATTTGGAGGACAATTACGCCCAAGCACATCCGGACGAGGATTTTGCCGAGACGTTCGCTGTCTGGCTGACGCCGGAAAGCCGCTGGCAGCAAAAGTACAAGGACTGGCCTGTAATTAAAAAACTGCGGTATGTCGAGCGGCTTATGGCCGGCATAAGCGAACGCCCTGTCGTGCAGACAGTACAGGGACATCCTCCCTTCTCAGCCTCGCGGATGAGGTCGACACTGGCGGCGCACTACGAACGAAAGCGCAGGTCCCTGGGCACCGACTTTCGAGGATACTACGACGATAGTCTGAAAAAAATGTTCCCGGCAAGGCAGGCAGGTGCGTCGCGACTGGTCAAGGCGGCAAGATTCCTCAGACAGAACCGCCGGCAGCTCGTCGATAATGCGACAAGGTGGACAGACCACCGCAAATATGACATCCATCAACTCGTCAACAGGTTAATAGGGCGATGCGAGGCACTTGAGCTGTATGCAAAAAAGGACGATATCACAGGAGTAACGGCCCTGCTGACCGCCATCGCGAGTAATACTCTAAGACTGCACAGGAGACATTAACGCTGATGGCCAAGAGACTGAATATCACGGTTCTGGTGGACGAAGCGGAGATTCGTGCTGACGACCCGGAATTCACTACCGCCCGGCAGGAGCCCACTACTGAATACCATGTGAGCGAGACTCTCCGCGGCCTGCGGCACGATGTGTCAATCCTGGGAGCAACCGAGGACATTGCCGGACTCGCCAGCTCGCTGACAGAACAGCAGCCGGACATAGTCGTCAACCTCACCGAGCAGTTGGCAGGAAACAGACGGCACGATAAGAACATCGCTGCGCTGCTTGAGATACTGGACATTCCATTTACCGGGGCCGGACCAACCGCCCTTATGCTCTGTCGCGACAAGCGATTGTGCAAGCAGCTTTTGAGCCTGCATAAGATACGCGTTCCAGGTTTTCTGTGGCTTGTCGGCGGCCGGAAAATCCGCGTGCCCAAAGCCATTCGCTATCCGCTGGTCATAAAGCCGGCCTTCGAAGACAGCTCCGAGGGCATATCCAACGCGTCACTCGTGAACAACGAGTCTGAACTAACGGAACGTGTCCGTTTCGTGCACCAGCGATGGGAGCAGCCTGTTATCGCCGAAGAATACATCGCCGGCCGCGAACTTTACGTCAGCGTCCTCGGCAACAAGAAGCTGACGGTGCTGCCTGCTCGCGAGTGTTTTTTCAAAGCCGAGCAAAACGGGGGGCCTCAGCTCGCCACCTACCGCGTAAAATGGAACGCAGCCTACCGCGAAAAGTGGAAGATAGAATTCGGCTTTGCCGAGCTTGACGCCTCCGTGCTCAAGAAAATAGACCGTGCGTGCAGGAGGGTCTATCACGTGCTGCAGATTCGCGACTATGGACGCATCGACCTGAGACTGACGCCTGAGGGCAACGTCGTTATTCTCGAAGCCAATCCCAACCCGGACCTCGCCTACGGTGAGGAGGTCGCCGAGGCCGCCGACAAAGCGGGCCTTCGCTACGAACAGTTCATCGACCGAATCCTGCACATCGCCCTTAGAAGATACAAATAACCTTCACGAAAAAGGCTTTATTTGCCTTTCAGAACGGCAACAAACGCATCGCGATGACCACTTTGTTTGTATTTTTATACAGGAATGGAAAGTGGCTCCAAGTGGACACACAGGAGCTTTACAACTTTACCGTCTGGCTCGCCCAGAGCTCCTCCCAACCGTCAAGGATGAAACCGTAAAAGCCGCCGAAAAATTCCTGAAGAAGTACCTGGTGAATCTGGAGACATAGCGGCTAAGCCAGCCATGCCGCAAAATACGCTTTTGGCAAGATTTAGTTTGACGACTGCCAGGGCAGCGGCTCCTGCACAGCGTCCGTTATTGACCAGACCTACCACGTTTCTTATTACTGCGGTTGGTAGTATTGCATCGCTTCCGGGAGGAGGCTTTTTATGTTGCGGATTCTGGTTGCGTCGGCGGGGTGCGTGCTGAGTATCTCCGGCGGCGCCGGGCCGGTCTTGGCGGCGGCCATCCTCTCCCAAAAAGCAACGGCCTGGCTGGGATGGTAGCCGGCCATCGCCATGAAAATCATCCCCAGCCTGTCGGCTTCGCTCTCGTGTCGTCTGCTGTACGGCAGCAGCAGGCCCAATTGTGCGCCCATTCCGTAGGAGCGCATAAAGAGGTCTCTTGTTCCTGCCGGCTTGCTTTCAACAGCCTTGGACAAGGCCATGCCCCCGAATTCGACCATCAGGCCATGGGTCATTCTCTCGGCCCCGTGTCGCGCGAAAACGTGCGCGATTTCGTGGCCCATCACCACCGCCAGCCCGGCTTCGTCGCCGGCGACGCTCATCAGGCCGGTATAGACTACCACCTTGCCGCCCGGCATCGCCCACGCGTTCACGCTGGGGTCCTCAATAAGATTAAACTCCCAGTGATAGCCCGCCACTCGTGCCGCCAGGCCGTGCTCGACGCAGTATCGCTCGACCGCACTGCTGATTTTTCCGCCGACGCGCTCGACCATCTCGGTCTGCCGGCGATTGCTGCTGAGAGTGTGCCCGGCAAGAAACTCCTGATAGGCCTGAAGGCTCATCTCGTTCATCATTGAATCCGGAACCAGAATCAACTGCTGCCTGCCCGTGAGCGGAACCTGTGTGCACCCGGCCATCAGCAAAAACAAAGCTGACAGTACAACAAGTCTTGACTTTCGTACCGCCTTCATAACAATTGCCCTTTCCATTCTCTGACAACAGACGACCGGCGACGAAAACGATGCCTCGCCGTTCATTCGTTGCCCATCTCCTGCTTTATCCGGTTGAGCAGATTTATCGCCTCAATCGGCGTCAGGTTATTGACATCAACAGAGGTCAGCTTGTCAAGCACGGATTTGTGCTTTTGAACAAAAAGCGAATCCTTATCCGGCTGTTTTGTCTTGTGTTTCGAGAGGTGTTGGCCGGTTGCTTCTTTTGCGAAGGTGCTTTCGAGCTCTTCGAGAATCTCCTGGCTGCGCTCCAGCACAGGCTTCGGCACGCCGGCTAATTTAGCCACGTGAATGCCGTAACTTTTGTCCGTACCGCCCGGCAGAATCTTATGCAAAAAGACCACCTCGTCCATCCACTCGCGAACCGCCACGTTGCAGTTGGCGACGTTCGTGAAAAGTTCCGCCAGCTCCGTCAGCTCGTGATAGTGCGTGGCAAAAAGGGTGCGGCATTTTAGCCTGTTGGCGATATGTTCCGTGACGGCCCAGGCCAGAGCAAGACCGTCGTAAGTGCTCGTGCCCCGGCCAACCTCATCAAGAATCACAAGCGACTTTTCTGTCGCATTGTTGACAATGTTGGCCGTCTCGGTCATCTCGACCATAAAGGTTGATTGGCCTCGCACCAGCTCATCCGAGGCGCCGATGCGGGTAAATATCCTGTCGACCAGACCGATGGTCGCACTTTCAGCCGGGATAAAAGAGCCGGCCTGCGCCATCAAGACCAGAAGTGCGACCTGCCTTATATACGTGCTCTTTCCGCTCATATTAGGCCCGGTGACAATCAGAACCTCGCCGGCCTTGCCGCCCATCTCAATATCATTCGGCACAAACTCCGCACCGAGCGACTCGGCAAGCACGGCATGTTTGCCCTCGTTTATCATAAGCTCGGCGCCGGCTGTTATCTTCGGGCGAATGTAATTTCGCCGCCTGGCCAGGTAAGCAAACGCACAAAGACAATCACAGTTTGCGATAGTATCGGCAAGTTTTTGCAGGCGCTCGACATACTGGGCGGTCTGCCGGCGAACCTGCTCAAACAACTGCTGCTCCAGCTCGAGCGCCTTATCCTGGGCGTCGAGGACCTCGGTCTCGTACTCCTTCAGCTCCTCGGTAATATAGCGCTCCGCGTTCTTTATCGTCTGCTTGCGAATGTAATCGGGCGGAACCTTGTCGGCGGATGTGCGGCTAACCTCGATGTAGTAACCGAAGACCCTGTTATAACCGACTTTCAAGTTGTTGATGCCGGTCCGCTCGACCTGCTGCTTTTGATAGCTGCTCAGCCAGCTCTTGCCCTGGTGTGAAATAGACCGAAGGCGGTCCATCTCCTGGTCAAAACCCGCCCTTATCACTCCGCCGTCACGAAGGTGTGGGGGGCTATCCGGTTCAATCGCAGCTTCGAGCAAGTCGGCCAGCTCGTTCATACTATCGCACCGACCGGCCAGGCGCACGAGCAAGTCGGCGCCAAACGACTCCAGAAGTTTCCGCAAGAGCGGCACCCTGCGGAGCGTCTGGGCAAGGCCAACGAGGTCCTTCGGCGTCGCGCGGTAAGTGCTCACGCGAGCGGCGATTCTCTCGGTATCGGCCACGAGCGATAGCAGCCCCCGAATCTCATTCAGTTTGCCGTCTGATTCCTTGACTTCCTGGACGGCGTCCTGACGCAGCTCTATGGCGCCGACGTCGCACAGCGGCATACACAGCCAGCGGCGAAACATCCTGCCGCCCATTGCCGTCAGCGTCTGGTCGAGAGATTCCAGAAGCGAGCCTTTTTGGCTCTCTGTGCGGATTGTCCGGAGAATCTCCAGGCTTCGCAGGCTTGTCGGGTCAATCTGCAAAAACTTCTTCGTGTCGACCTTCTTCAGGCCCCGAATGTGTCCGAGCGTGGTCTTCTGCGTCTCGCTGAGATATTCAATGATTGCTCCGGCCGGGGGGATGAGGCTCTCGTCGCCGTCACCGATGCCGAAGCCCTCCAGCGTGGCTGTGCCGAAGTGCTTCAGCAGCCTTTGCCTTGCCTGATAGGGGTCAAAGTACCACCCTGGCCGCTCGGTCACCACAGCGCGGGTTAGCTGCTTGATATTGTCGGCGAGTTTCGCGGTCTCCGCCTCGAACAGCTCGCCGCGTCTGTCCGGCAAGAGACATTCAGCGGGTGACAACCTGAGCAGCTCATCGAGCAGCTTGCTTTCCGAAATCCGCTGGGCAAAAAACCGCCCCGTAGAAATATCCACCCAGCTTATCGCGGCGTCCTTTTTTGCGCCCAGGCTCACCGCGCAAAGAAAATTATCTTCCTTCGCACTCAGCAGCGTGTCATCGGTGACAGTGCCCGGCGTGACAATCCGAACGATGTCGCGCTTGACAACGCCCTTTGCAGTTTTGGGGTCTTCAACCTGCTCGCATACGGCGACCCGGTAGCCTGCCTGGAGCATCTTCTTGAGGTAGCCGTCAACCGCGTGATAGGGCACGCCCGCCAGAGGAATCGGGTTATCGCCTTTGCTTCTGCTGGTTAAGGTAATACCCAGAACCTTCGAGCATATCCGGGCGTCCTCATAGAACGTCTCGTAAAAATCGCCCATCCGGAAAAACAGCACGCAGTCCGGGTATTTGTCCTTGAAGGTTGCGAACTGTTTCATCGCAGGCGTCAATTTTCCACTCGTCGCGGTCATACCGCACGATTATACGCGCAAGGGCGCGTTTAACAACTCGTTTATCACTGAAGCTGCCTGCTTCGGCGATTCGGCCTTATGCAGTTGTACCACCAGTTCTTCCTGCCGGGCCGTTACGCACACAGCCGCTCGCGGGTCGAAATCGGCGGCCCCGCAGAGATGGACAATTGTCTTGGAAAGATTATCGATGCCGGCGCCGTACTTTGCACTTATAAGCACATTGCGCTGGAACAGTTGTGGCAGCTTGCGAGCGTCGAAGCCGCGGTCAAGGTCGGATTTGTTCAACACAGTCAAGACCCTCTTGCCGGCGATTGCCTTAACGAGTCGCTCGCTGAGGCGGTTATCGGCAATACTGCTGTCCAAAACGACCAGGATAAGGTCGGCCCTTTCGAGAACCTCGATTGCCTTTTGCTGCGCCGCCCGCTCGATAGCACCGCCGGCCCTGCCGTCAAGGGCTTCGTCCAGCCCGGCCGTATCGATAAGCTCCACCGAAAGCGGCCCGATTTTGCACCTGGCGCCGACCCAGTCCCGCGTCGTACCACTGATGTCAGTGACAATCGCCTTTTGTTTTCCAGAAAGATAGTTTAGCAGGGTGCTTTTTCCGCTGTTTGGCGGACCGGCAATCACGGCGGTGCAGCCGAATATAATCAGCTTCGCTGGTTGACTGCGCCGCAGTATCCTGCCGGCCTGCTGCTTTATATCTTCGAGCGACGCCGACTCAAAATCATCAAGCCACTGCCTCGCCGTCTTGCTCAAACCTTCTGTGACTTGATTCAGGACTATCCTGGCGCCCTCGATTGTCATGGCTTTGGACTGGGTGAGCTTTGCCTCAAGCGCAATTGTGTTGGCGGGCTTCTGTGCAGACAAGAGCTTCGCCATAAGCTGCTCCGGCTCTATAAGTTGTGCGCCGCCGCCTGCGAGAAGCTCCATTATCATTTCCACTATGAGGGGATTACCGTGGCAATGAATAGCCAGATTATCCCTGCCCTCACAGCCAAGTATCACCTGGTCGACTGTTCGGCCGTGGTCAACTACGTTGCCTGACAAAATTCTGCCGGGCTCGAACACGACAGGTTTTCCCGCTGCGGGCTTGAATACTTTTTTTACGACAGCCTCGGTCGAATCGCCGAAAACTCTAATCGTCGATATGGCGCCGGTCCCTTTGCCGGTCATAACCGCCGCAAATACACCCATAACGCACACAGCTCATTGGTTCTGTTCTATGTACTTCTGATATGCCAGGACGATTCCCTTGATTACCAGGTCGGGCACGTAGGAATCAATAAAACCGCAGTCGTCTTTTATCAGTCCTGCTGCCGAACCGGTAATCACGGTGTGTGGCCATCGCCCGATTTCTTCTGCATAGCGTCTGATTATCTCCTGCAGCGCGCCTATAATCGAATAATAAAGTCCGCAATTTATGGCCTGCTCGGTCGTCCTGCCGTAAGGCGTTTCGGGCCTGGTAACGCTGACCTTCGGAAGCTGGGCGGTATGTCTCTTCAGTGCCTCGGCACAAATCTCAAATCCCGGACAGATGACGCCACCGAGAAAAATGCCTTTGTCGTTAACCAAATCGATGGTGACAGCCGTACCAAAATCCGCCACTACGACCGCGTCCTGCACGACGGCGTAGGCCGCCGCCGCCGAGACCACCCTGTCGGCGCCGACCTTTTCAGGCTCATCGACCCACAACGGCATCGGCATCGGTATGTCTTTGCCGATAACATAGACTTTTTCACCTAATTGTTTCCTTGCAATCTCTCGAACAAGCTTTGTCCGGCTCGGTTTGACACTGCTGACCACGATGACGCCGTCGCGTTTCTTATCCTTGGAGCTTTTCAGGACCGGAATCTTTTTCCAGGCGTGCTTGAGCAGCAAAGCCAGTTTTGCACGCGACTCACCCGGCACGACTTCGACAATCTCCGGCTCGCCGTCAAGAAAAAGCCCCACGGTAATGCTTGTATTTCCAATATCCAGGGCAATAATATTCATATCTTAGCACTCTGCCGTGTCTTTGCTTCGCTTAAGCTTCTCCCACAAAGCTTCGGTCAATTCCTTCAGCCCCGAGCCGGTCACCGCCGATATCGGGTAAACCGTTTTTCCGAGCCTCTCAGACAACTGTTCGAGGACTTTGCCTTCGGGCTCAAGGTCCGTCTTGTTGGCGGCAATGACCTCGTCCTTTTGGGCCAGCGTCTCGCTGTGCTGCGCCAGTTCGTTTCGGATGGCCTTGTAATTGGCGACCGGGTCGGAACCGTCTGTGGGCATTATATCAAGAATGTGCACGATTATCCGAGTCCTTTCTATATGTTTCAAGAACTCATAGCCCAGGCCCGCCCCGTTGTGCGCCCCTTCAATCAGGCCTGGTATGTCGGCCATAACAAACCGCCTGAAATCGCTCAACTCAACTATACCCAGAACGGGCTCCAGGGTGGTAAACGGGTAATCCGCTATCTTTGGCCTGGCCGCCGAGCACCTCGAAATAAGGGTGCTCTTTCCCGCGTTTGGCATACCCACCAAACCCACGTCGGCGATGAGCTTGAGCTCGAGGCGGATATTTCTTTCCTGCCCTTTCTTGCCCGGCTCGGTGTATCTCGGCGCCTGATTCGTCGGGCCGGCAAAGGCCTTGTTGCCCCTGCCCCCTCTGCCGCCCCGACAGACGCACACCTTCATCCCCACCTTGTTAAGGTCCTTCAGCAGCAGGTCCAGGTCAACGTCGTATATCAGCGTGCCGGCGGGAACCTTTATCACAAGGTCCTCACCGTCGGCGCCGCTCTTGTTTTTCCCGGACCCGGGCTGTCCGTTTTGTGCTCGCCAGTGATGCCTGCCCGAAAAATCCAACAGTGTATCAAGGCCCTCTACCACCTCGAAGTAGACGCCTCCGCCTCTGCCGCCGTCTCCTCCATCGGGCCCGCCCTTCGGGACATACTTTTCCCGGCGAAAGCTCATACACCCACCGCCGCCGTTGCCGGCCTTGGCCCAGATTTTTGCCTCGTCAACAAACATCGTCTTTGCTTATTGTATCTCCGATTCGGCATAAAAAAAGATGGTCCTTAGACCATCGCAATTTCGCCCATTTTCGCCGGCCATAAAAGCCGCTAACGGACAGCGTCAGACGACGTGGACTTTCCGCCCCTGGAAACGAACCGTACCGTCTGCCTCGGCGAACAACGTGTAATCCCTGCCCGTACCGACATTAAACCCCGCAAAGAACTTCGTACCGCACTGCCTGACAATAATCGAACCGGCCTTAACCGACTGCCCGGAAAAGAGCTTTACGCCTCTATACTGCGGATTGCTGTCTCTGCCGTTCCTTGACGAGCCTTGACCTTTCTTATGTGCCATAGGTATCCACCTTTAACTGCTTTCTTGCACAAACACTTAAAGAAGCTCCAAAATTCGCAATCCTACATGATACTCGAACATAATCGCCTTGTCCAGCCAATTTTCAAAAAAATAACCGGTAACGAAAAAGACAAGAAGCGGCTTGACAAATCCGGCTGGCTCAGGTATAATGTCAACACTTGCTTCTTAGTCTTGAGGTTTGGAGGCTGTATGACTCGCACCCGTCTCAAATCAGCCGATGGAGGAGTGGGATGTCAATTATTAGCGGGCCAAGGGAGAACTCTTTGGGGGGTGCAATAAGTCCCCATCAAATCGTCGCCAAATCCGGAAGTTTTGGAATACTTGCGATGTGCCTTGACGCCGGCGGATTCTCTCTGTCATGCTTCTCGCCGCCCGCCAAAAACCTCAAACGCTTTCTAAAAATCGACAGTTTTTAATATGAAATGTTAACCGTTTTTGAAGGAGAAAAAAGATGGAAACGAGACGCAAAAGTGCAAAAGTAGTGGCGAGTGTATTGGCTTTAGCCGGCCTGGTCGCTTTCTCAGTTATGGGCTATGCCGGCAGCCTGGCGCCGAGTGCGCCGCCTGCACCGACGATGAAGACGCTGGATGAGGTTGAGCCGCGAGTTCCGATTCACGCGTCGGATTTGCCGTTGACGATTACAGAATCCAACTCGTATTATCTGGTGGAGGACATAAACTTCACGAGCACGGCCAACCACGGCATTACTATCGAGTGCAACGACGTGAGCATCGACCTGATGGGTTACACTCTCAAGGGCCCGGATTCAGGGACCAAATGCGGCGTCTATATGTCTGGCCGCAGCAATGTGGAGGTTCGCAATGGAACAGTTCGGGATTTTTATTATGGCATTCACGAGGACTCTACCGCCGGCAACCAGCACCGAATCATCAATGTCCGGGCGGTCTCTAATACGCAGGGTGGTATCTGGCTTAATGGCAGTGCCAACCTCATCAAGGACTGTACAGTCCGTGAGAACGGAACTTCGGCTGCCGATATTGTCTACGCCATCTATGCCGGTGCCAGCAGTACAGTGACCGGCAATACAAGCTACGACAATGGAGATTATGCTACCGGCAGTTACGTTTACGGCATATATGCCTACCAAGGCAGTACGGTGACGGGCAACACAAGCTACGACAATGGAGATTATGCTACCGGCAGTTACGTTTACGGCATATATGCCCGATTCGGCAGTACGGTGACGGGCAACACAAGCTTCGACAATGGAGATTATGCTACCGGCGGTGTCTACGGCATCCGTGCCGATACCGGCTGCACGGTGACCGGCAACACAAGCTGCAGCAATGGAGGTAGTGCTGGCGGCAATGTCCATGGCCTCCATGCCAGTACCGTCAATACGGTGGCCGGGAATACAAGCTACAGCAATGGAGAGTATGCCGGCGGCAATGTCTACGGCATATATCTTGGCTCGTATTGTCTCGTTGACCAGAACACAGCACACAGTAACGGAATAGAAGCGGTAGGAACGGCAACAAACATGGATATGGGCGTCGGCAGTTGTGTGTATGGCATAAACGTAGCCCCGTAATGAAAACAAAGGCAGGTTATACTATGAATAAAAGATATTTGTTAATTTCGGCTGTTTGTGTTTTGCTGTGCTGCAGTAATCTGTTTGCTGAGAATATTGACCCGTATGAAGACGGCTCACAATATGCTTACGGCGAAAACGTCGGCTGGTTAAATTTCGAGCCAAGCCTGTGCGGGACAGGTGTGCTATAAACATTAACGTTTATTTGAGGAGTAAAAAAAATGGAAAGCCAAAACAAAAGAGCAAAACTTGTAGCAAGTGTATTGGCTTTAGCGGGGCTGGTCGTCTTTTCAGTGATGGGTTATGCCGGCTCTCTGGCGCCGAGCGCGCCGCCTGCACCGACGATGAAGACCCTGGATGAGGTCGAGCCGCGGGTTCCGATTCATGCGGCGGATTTGCCGCTGATGATTACCGAGCCGAACTCGTATTATCTGGTGGAGGACGTAAACTTCACGAGCACAACCAGCCACGCTATTACTATCGAATGTAATGACGTGAGCATCGACCTGATGGGCTACACTCTCAAGGGCCCGGATTCAGGGACTAAGGCAGGCATCTATATGAACGGCCGCAGCAATGTGGAAGTCCGCAATGGAACGGTGCGGGATTTTTACTATGGTATTCACGAGGGGTCAACCGCCGGCAGGCATCACCGAATCATCAATGTGCGGGCGATGTCAAACTTTTATTGTGGGATTCGGCTTTATGGCAAAGGCAACCTGGTCAAGGATTGCACTGCGGCAGAGAACGATTTCTATGGCATCTACACCGGTTCGGGCAGCATGGTGACCGGCAACACCTGCTACTCCAACGGAGATAACGGCATCTATACCGACTCCGGCTGCACGGTAACCGGCAATACCTGTTACGACAATGGCGGTAACGGCCTCCTCGCCGGTACCGGCTGCACAATTATTGGCAACACCTCCAGACTAAATACCGGCGATGGGATATATTTCCTTGGTTTAGGTACAATTGCCGACAATACCGCTGACCGCAATTCAGGGTACGGAATCAAGGTGACCTCAGGCGCTGTGGTAGCTCGCAATTCCTGCGCCGAGAATAAGCTCGACGGTATCAAGGCCGGGGATGCAAATCGTATCGTTCAGAATGATTGCGTTGGTAATGGCTTTGGTGATGACGGAGCCGGCATCCATGTGACGTCGCTCCGGAATATCATTTTAGACAATACAGTATCACAAAACGACCGCGGCATCGATGTGGACTCGACTCGCAACTTTATCGCTAAAAACACCGCTACAACGAACACGGTTAATTACGACATCGCCGGCAACAATTCATACGGTCCGATAGTCAATGTTGGCAGTGTCGGCGACATATCGCTAACTGCAAACGCCGACCATCCCTGGGCTAATTTTCAGTATTAAGAGGAAAGGCAGGTTATATTATGAAAATCAAACACTTGAATGGTTACCTTCTTCTGGTCGGGCTTTTGATTTTTTGCAGTGTTAATTTATATGCCGAGAACATCGACCCCAATGAAGATGGTTCACAATATGCCTACGGTGAGAACGTCGGCTGGTTGAACTTCGAGGCTAATCAGGGTGACGGCGCTCACGTCAGTCAAACGCAGCTTACCGGCTACGTCTGGGCGGAGAATATCGGCTGGATAAGTCTGTCGTGTGAGAATACGGGCAGTTGCGGCACGGTAAACTATGGCGTCACCAACGACGGAACAGGGAATCTGTCCGGCTACGCCTGGAGTGAAAATGCAGGCTGGATTAGCTTCTCCTGTGACAATACGACAAGCTGCGGGACGGTCGATTACGGCGTTACTATCGACTTTGACGGTAACTTCGACGGCTATGCCTGGGGCGAGAATATCGGCTGGATAAACTTCAATTCGGCTGACCTGTTCGGCTATGGTGTTCTGGCGTGCAAGGTGAACTACATTGACCTTGGCAACTTCGTCGATGACTGGCTGGAAAGCGGCGCGGTGCCCGGCAACCTTAATGACGCCGGAGACGTCGATTTTAAGGACTACAGCATCTTAGCTGATTACTGGCTCGACTACTGCCCCGACGCCTGGCCGTTAAAATAAGGTAGTGCTTTGTCGCATGTGATTTGAGGAGCTGTGATTGCGAGCGAACCAAAGCAATTTCAACCGTGCGAACATCTGAGATTGCCGCAGTTGCTGTGCTCCTTGGCAATGACATCCATCGATTAATCGGCGTACAATATGGCCTTCATACTGCCGAGCGACAGCGGGCCGGTGGTGGCGAGCTTTATGGTGCCGTCAGGTCGGAGAAAGAAACTGCATGGTATGTATTCTATCGCGTTAAAAGGTGAAGGCATATCGTACTCACGGCCCACTAAGACCGTGTAGTTTATCCTGTCATTGTTCCGGACAAAACTCTCTATCGCAGACTGCGGATTCCTCATGTTTACATAAGAGATGGCTAAAATCGTCAGGTCATCCTTGCCCACCACATTCTGCAGCGCAATCAGGTGCGGCACCTCCACAATACACGGCCCGCACCAGGTCGCCCAGAAGACCAGTATAACATTCTTACCGCGGTAATCGCTTAAGCTGTGCTTTTTTCCGGCAAGGTCGGTAAGTGTAAAATCCGGCGATGTCTTGCCATACAGCGGACGATAAGCCGGACCCCAGCCTCTGGCCGAGCTAATCACCTGGGCCAGGGTCATTCTCGGCATGACCACAGGGGCTGGCTTTTGCTGTTCGGTGTCAGTTTCGGCTGGTGTGTGTGCCGGTGGGCTGTTTGTCTCAGCGGGCGTTTCGGATACCGAATTTGCATCTTGCGGATTCCCCGGCCCGCCGGATTCCGCCGATTCCTTTTTACACCCTGCCAACACGACCAGAATTACGATTACCCAGGCTGCAATCACCGGCCGAAGATGTTTCTTTCTTTTTGCCCTGTGCATATTTGCCTTCCTGTCAAAAACTCTGCCCACCGTCAATAGTATACACTATCGACGCCGGCGTATCAAAATAAAACCTCCGCCACGTATTATTCGTGCGGTTTTTTCAGTCGGGCATCTTTGATTTTCTCAATGAGCAGCAGCGGCAGGCCGACTATAAGCAAAATGGGCGCAAAGTAAATTATCAGAACCAGGCACAGCAGCTTCAGTACGGCCGAGGCCTCTTTGTCATACCAGATTTTACGCCACGCTTTGCCATAGAAGCCGCACACAAAACGAATATCCACAAACGGCATATACGATGCCAAGGGGTCTATGGCTTCGTTCGAATCGCAGTATGCGCAGTAATAAGTACGCGGGTCGCACTCACGCAGGCACTTCGGACAAATCGGAACCGAATCCTCGAGCGCAGAGCCGCCATCGCCCTTTTCGAGAAGCCCGTCACTCGACCGCAATATGTTGTCCTGATTTCCCTCGACCATCACAACACCGATTATAAGAATTTCCTGCCGGTTTTGCAACGCAGCCCTCGATAAATCAACCAAATGCGCAAGTCCTCGTCGGCCAAAATCAAAAAAAACCAATTTTTTTAACCTCCGCCGCAGAAAGCAGTTACGACATTTATGCACCCTCCGAATAAGCCTTTTTTCGACACAAACGCGCAAGTCCGTCTAATTGTAGAGCGGCAACTATCAGCCGCAAAACGCTCGTGCCGTGAGCTGCGACATAAACGTAACAACAGATGCCTTTGGACGGAGCGGAAGATTACAAAGTTCACCATTAAAATCCCGGATTGGCTGGAAAAACCTGTCCTCTGCGTGGTCCTGCGCTATCGCAGAATCCGCTACGGCTATCCTTTTCGACGAATACCTCTCGGCCAGCAAAAATACGCCATCGTCGACCCCGAAAACTACGAAGCTCTCACCAAATACAAATGGCATATCTGCAAAGGTGCAAATACCTCCTACGCCAAACGCAACGTAAGCCGCTTCAGAAACAGAAAAGCAACCACCGTCTTTATGCACCGCCAGATTATGAAGCTGCCGGGCTATCTCGTCGTAGACCACATCAATTACAACGGCTTCGACAACCGAAAAGCAAACCTCCGCCCCGCTACACGCACCCAGAACGCCTACCACGTCAAGAGAACAAAAACAGGCACCTCCAAATACAAGGGAGTCTCCTGGTACACCCGCGAAAAATGCTGGGTCACAAAAATCACCGCACACGGAATAACAATCCCACTCGGCTGCTTCAACGACGAAATAAAAGCCGCAAAAGCATACGACAAAGCCGCAAGAAAATACCACGGCGACTTCGCAACCCTAAACTTCCCTACTCCTGATAAGAAACCCTCCGCTCTGGGGCACCTGTGGCTTACCCGGTAATTAGCGTTGACTCAAAAAGTTGTTGTGCTACGATTGACTCAAAACAGGCGAATAGACTTGAGTATGAAATTTGCCGGGGAAACCAAATTGGTCTGCATCGATAATACTTTTGAAATTGTCTACGTCGCCGGTTTCGTCGCAGGCTCGGTTATCCGTGAGCTCTATACCTTCAAACGCAGGCAAAACAAAATAGCCAATAAGCCCGGAAACCTCCTGGATACGGTTCTGCTAAGCCTTGCTGTCGTGGGCTTAATTGCCCCTTTGTTTGCTCTGCTCACGCCCTGGCTGGACTTCGTCGATTATCAATTACCGGCCTGGGCCGGTTGGGCAGGAACAGCAGTCTTCGCAGCGGCGCTCTGCCTGCTCTGGCGTTCACACGCCAGCCTGGGAAGCAACTGGTCCGCCTCGATACAGGTCAGAACCGGGCACATCCTTATAACAGAAGGTGTATATCGCTATATCAGACATCCAATCTATGCCGCCCATTGGCTGTGGGCAATAGCACAGGTCTTGTTAATACACAATTGGATTGCCGGGCCGGTCTTCCTCGTGGTCTTCGTTCCCCTGTATTTCCTGCGCGTACCACACGAGGAAAAACTGATGCTTGAAAGCTTTGGCGACCGGTATCGCCGGTATATGCAGACGACCGGCCGAATTATACCTCGACTTTGGCAGTGAAGAATATTAGCCCCGAATTATGCTCTTATGATATCCGTGATTTTCATCAGGCGGGTGATATTGTCGCGTTCAGCTTCGGCTAATTTGTCGTAAATGAACCGTATCGTATCGTGCAGTTCGGGAATGACGACGTGCTCGAGGACATTGACCCTGCGGCGGGTCGCCTGCAGCTCGGTGGCAATCAGCCGGGTCCGCTTTTCCTTCTCAGCCAACTCAATCAAGTCATCGAAGGCCTTCTCCAACGCTAACAGGGCCGCATCCATCTCTCCGGATGTGGTGGCAAAACCGTAGCAGATAATCTCGCCGGACATCTCCTTTTCCAGGCGAGGCACCCGGACGTTCATCACGCGGGCAAAGTTAATTACCAGGCTGAACTTTTTCGTGGGAACCTCAAGAGCTGCCTTTACGTGCTCCGGCTCCATCGTGGCCCGCGCCAGCATAAAACGCCGGCACGTCTTCATAATCTGCTTTTCGACGCGTTTTCGCAAAGGCGCAATCTCCCGCGCCACCGCAATAAGCTGCCGCGAAAGCTCATCTCTTTTGTCGCTGAGCAGATGATGGCCTCGCTTGGCCAGGCCAACCCGCCGGCGAAGATGCAAAAGCTCCATCCTGGTCGCATTTACGTTGGCAAGCATTTAGACGGCAGCCTCGGTCTTTTCTTTTTTCTGTTCTGGTTGCTCCTGCGGGTCATCCTGGGTCTCTGGTTCAGTTTCATCGCCGGAGACCTCCACGGCTTCTGCCGGCTGACCCGCTTCAGGTTCGTCTTGCTGCTGCGACTGCTCGGCGGGCTGCTGCTTTGCCGCTCGGAACCTCGGCATATACTTTTCAATCAGCTTCGGGTCAATGCGCTTGAGCTCGGCGTCGTCGAACATAGTCAGAAGCTCCCAGCCTAAGTCCAGCGTCTGCTCGACCGTGCGGTTCTCATAGTAACCCTGAGAGATGTACCTCTTCTCAAAGGCATCGGCAAAGGTCATATATCTCTTATCTTCCTCGGAAAGGGCGGCCTCGCCCATAATCGTCGCCAGCTCCTGAACCTCTTTGCCCCTGGCGTAAGCGGCATAGAGCTGATTGTAAAGGTCGGCGTGGTCCTCACGCGTCTTGCCCTGGCCGATGCCTTTGTCTTTGAGCCTCGACAAACTCGGCAGGACATCGACGGGCGGCGCTATGCCCTTTCGGTGCAGCGGCCGCGAGAGAATTATCTGGCCCTCGGTAATATAGCCGGTCAGGTCCGGCACCGGATGGGTCTTGTCGTCTTCCGGCATCGTAAGAACCGGCACCAGTGTGATTGAGCCTTTCTTGCCTTTTATTCGACCGGCCCTTTCGTATACCGTTGCCAGGTCCGTATAGAGATAGCCGGGATAACCTCTCCTGCCGGGCACTTCCTTTCGGGCGGCGCTTATCTCACGCAGCGCCTCGCAGTAATTGGTCATATCGTTAAGAATAACCAGCACGTGTTTATCCAGTTCGAAGGCGAGATACTCGGCGGCGGTAAGGGCAAATCTCGGCGTGGCAATACGCTCGATGGCAGGGTCGTTGGCAAGGTTCAGAAACATTACCGCCCGCTCGATGGCGCCGGTTTGTCTCAGGTCGTCTATAAAGAACTGAGCGGCCTCAAAGGTGATTCCCATTGCCGCGAAGACGACCGCAAATTCTTCACCTTCGGCCAGAATGGTTGCCTGTCGCGCAAGCTGAGCCGTTACGTCATCGTGGGGCAGGCCCGAGCCGGAAAACACCGGTAGCTTCTGGCCTCGAACCAGCGGGTTCAAGCCGTCAATGGTCGATATTCCCGTCTGAATAAACTCGTTCGGATAGTCTCTGGCATAAGGATTGATGGGGCTGCCGTTGATATTGAGCCATTTGTCCGGTATAACGGGCGGCCCGTCGTCTCTGGGCTCGCCGAGGCCCCCAAAGACCCTGCCGAGGATCTCCGGCGATACCGCCAACTCCAGCGGTCTGCCCAGAAACCTTACGGTGCTTTTGTCGACATCGACGCCGCTGGTTCCCTCGAAGACCTGAACGAGGGCCTTGTCTCTTTCGACCTGCAGGATGTTTCCGTGCCGTATGCTGCCGTCGCCGAGCTCAATCTCGACGATATGGCCGTACTTGGCGTCGTCAACCTGCTCGACCAGCATCAAGGGGCCCGAAATATCCGTAACCGTCTGGTATTCTTTAAGCATCTTTTTCTCCGATATTAGAACCCTAAAGCTGCGCCGCAGAGGGCTGCAACTGCTTCATTTGTTCGTCTATCTTATCGCGGATTTTGACGATTTTGTCCACCTGGTCTTCCGGTACGAATCTTGCCCTTGCGATTTCTTCACGCACAGCCAGCTTGAATATGTCGTCGGTCTCGACGTTTTGTTCTATTGCCGCCGTTGCCTGCTTATGAAAGTGCAGAACCGTCTTTAGCATTTCGTATTGCTTTTTCAGGGACGCAAAGGTATCGACCTGGTGAAATGCGTTCTGGTAGAGGAAATCTTCTCTGAGTATCCGAGCCGTATGAAGGGCTATTCTGTCTTCGGGAGACAGCGCTTCGGCGCCGACGAGTCTGACAATCTCACGCAGTTCGGATTCCTGCTGCAAAATGCTCATCGCCCGGCTTGCAAGCGACAGCATCTCATCGCCCTGCTCTCTATCTTCAAAATGCTCGCAGAGGTACTGCTGATAAAAGCTGTAAGACGACATCCAGTCAATCGCCGGGAAATGGCGCTGGTAGGCGAGTTCCGCCTTGAGTGACCAGAAGACTTTGACCACGTGTAGCGTGGCCTGTACGACGGGGTCTGAGAGGTCTCCGCCGGGCGGGCTTACGGCGCCGACGACGGAGAGGCTTCCTTGTCTTTGTGGATTGCCGAGGCACTGGACTCGTCCGGCCCTTTCATAGAAGGCAGCGATTCTTGCGGCCAGGTATGCGGGGTAGCCTTCTTCGGCGGGCATTTCTTCGAGCCTGGTGGATATTTCTCGCATAGCTTCGGCCCATCGGCTGGTGCTGTCTGCCATGAGTGCGACGACATAACCCATATCTCGGAAGTACTCGGCGATGGTGATTCCGGTATAGACGGATGCCTCACGTGCTGCGACGGGCATATTAGAGGTGTTTGCGATGAGGACGGAGCGTTTCATCAGGGGCTCTCCGGTGCGGGGGTCCTTCAATTCGGGGAATTCCATCAGGACGTCGGTCATTTCGTTTCCTCGTTCACCGCAGCCGACGTAAACGACGATGTCGGCATCGACCCACTTTGCCAATTGATGCTGTATTACGGTTTTTCCGGAGCCGAAGGGGCCCGGCACGCAGGCGGTTCCGCCCTTTGTGACGGGGAAGAAGGTGTCTATGATTCTCTGGCCTGTAATCAGGATGCGATTAGGCGGCAGCCGCCTGACGACGGTTCTGGGGTTACGGACGGCCCAGGTTTGCATAAGCTTCAGCTCGGTCTGTTTGCCGCTGGGGTCGACAACGAGGCCCACCGGTTCGTCAACGGTATATTGACCTTCGCTGATTTTTTTTATGGTTCCTTCGACGCCGTGCGGGACCATAATTTTGTGCATGACCATGGTGGTTTCCCGGACTTGTCCAATGATGTCGCCCAGGGCCACCTCTTCTGCTTCCTTTACGGTCGGCTCGAAGTGCCATTTCTTTTCTCGGTCAAGGCCCGGCAGTGAAGTGCCCCTGCTCATAAATTCGCCCTGGGCCCTATAGAGGGAATCGAGCGGTCTTTGGATTCCGTCATATATGCTTTCGATGAGGCCCGGGCCCAATTCGACGCTGAGGGGCGCCTGTGTGTTGACGACCTGCTCGCCGGGTCCGATGCCGCCGGTTTCTTCATACACCTGTATTGAAGCGAGGTCGCCGTGTAGTTCGACGACTTCGCCTATGAGGTTAAGCCGGCCGACCTTGACGACGTCGTACATTCTGGCGCCGGTCATTGCTTCGGCGACGACGACGGGTCCTGCGACCTTGACGATTCTGCCTTCTTTTGCCTGGTCTGTATTTTCCATTTGCGAGAACCTTTTTTTTAAGCGTTTTGCAGGATATCTATACCTGTAGCTATTTTGAGCACTCTTGCCAAGTCCCTGGTAGCGTAACCGGCAGGTTCGGCGGTAAACGGTACGACGACGATACAGGGAGTGGGCTCATCATGAAAGGCCTGAAACGTCTGCTCGGCGGCGGGGGCGATGTTCTCGGCGACGACGACAAGTGCGCAGCCGGCGTCGAGTATCCGTCGGGCGGCGGCGGCGACATCGCCGGGCGTTCGCCCTACCGGATATGTATCGACTCCAAGCGCCGAAAAGGGCATCACAAAATCGGCGTCACCTAAAACTGCAACTTTACCTTCCATAAATATCTCGTATCCCGTACCTGGTAAGGCCTGTAGTATTGCCTATCCGAGATTCATCATCCGGCCCGGCTGGCTCAGGCGGCCAGGCGGTCCAGGATAAGTTTCGTATCGAGTCCATTTTTCTTTGCGGTCAGTATAAATCTTACGGTTCGGATTTCGTTTTCCTTCATTAGCAAGTATGCGATAATCGCCTGCGGTCCGGCGGTAATCTGAATGGTTGTCTTGAGGAATCCCGTCAGGTGCCGGTCGCAGAGCTGTTCGAGTTTTAGAAAGGAGTCGTCGGCAGCGAGTCCGGCGGCGCCTGCTTCAACGATTCTGTAGTAGGGCGTCGCAAAAAACAACTGCGCGATGGATTCGTAGCCCAACTCCAGTGCTTTGTCGAATCGCTCCGGCTGGACGTACCCGCCGGGCAGGAGAACATTTCTCTGGTCGGACTCGGTGAATTTCAGTCGAAGCATCGTGCGAATGTTGGTCAGGTCGATATGTATTCTGAAGAGTCCCTGTAGGAACGGGCTTTTGAGCCGTCGGGCCTGCGTTAGATTGTAGTACGCCTGCGCGGCGTCGAGGGCGTGGTCGATGCGTCGGATGTCTTTGTTTTGGTAGTAGGCAAGTACTGCCTGCTCGGCGGCCTGCTGCATGTAATCGGGCAGCAGATAGTATTGTTCTTGTTCGAATACTTGTTCGAAGCACTCCGACGGGACGTTTCCCTGGTCGCTGTAATCGGTTCCGATGGGCGTTTGGGTCAAGGTGCGTCTTAGCGCCAGGCGGAGGTTTGCAAAGTCGACGCGGCTCTTGAAGAGTTTCACTATTGGCTCGTCGATACACAGTTGGGCGAAGAGGTCTCTCAGGACGGCTCTTTTGTCGCGCAGGAGGGTCTCGAGATCGTCCAGATTCGCGTTAGTCTGCGGCAGGGCATATTCGCCGGCGGCGAGCACGCCTGCGGCTTCTTCGAAGGTCGGGGCGTTTGCCATATCCATCAGGGCAGCCGGCGTGAGCATCTGCGTTTCGAGCGCGCGAACCTGCGCGGTCTGGCAGGTGTACCGCCAGTCGTCATCGCCTACAGGCGGGTAGATGTAAAAATCAAGAACAGCTTGTTCGTATATCGTGTTTCGCATTTCGTAGCTCGTATTTCGTTAGCAGGAGAGAGCGTCACGCGAATAAATCTTTTGCCAATTCGATTTCGAGGTCCTTTCTGGACTGTGCAATCAGGACGGCGAAGGAGGCGTTTGTTTTGATTCTGTCGCGTTTCAGGATAAATCCGCCTCCGAGGTCCTGTTTTTGGTCGGAGAGTGTGAGATTTCCCTTGTAGCCGGGTCCGAGCTTTCGATTAATTTTTTTGATAAAGTCGTGGTTGATTCTTTTTTCGTTTTTATCGACGATAACTTGCTCGTCTCCGCTTTGTACGGCCTGGAGCAGAAGTTTCGTCACAAGCTCACCGTACTGGTCATCCGGGAGTTTTCGGAGCTGCTGTTCGGCATGTTGGAAGATTTCGTCGAGGATTTTTCTTTTTTCTGCGAGGTTTTGTTTTGCGATGTCCATTCTTGCCGATGCGAGCAGATGCTGTATCTTATCGTCGGCGGCCTTTTGCGTCAGCGATTTTGTCTGCCGGCGGTACCGGGCAAGCTCCTGGTTGAGTTGTGCCTTCTGGTCGCTTTGTTTCCGGTCGGCTTGCTCTTTTATGCTGTCAGCTTCCGCCCCGGCGTCGGCCAGGATTTTTTCTGTAACCTGTTGAGCACTTTGAGTGTTCATAACTGATTTGTCCATTCTGATTCAGCGTTAATTTTGTTCGTGATTCGTGAATCGTGAATCGAGATACGAAACACGAGATACGAAATTCTATCGTATTGTTTCAAACCGGCACGGGCCATTTGATACCGAACATCAGCATAAACATTGTTACGAGCAGTCCGAGTACGGCGTAAACTTCAACCATAACGGCATAGACCACCCCGGCCTTGAACGCCATCTCGGGTTTTTTCGCAGCCATAAGTATGCCGCCGGAGCAGACCTTTCCCTGGTGAATAGCGCTCATCATACCGGCAAAAGCAATCGGCAGACACGCCGCCAGGACCTGCCAGCCAAGCTGAACGCTTATATCGAGCGTGCCGCCCTCACCGAAGAAGTTGAGATTAAGCATTACGAGAAAGGCCGCCAGGAAGCCGTAAAAGCCCTGTGTTCCGGGCAGGACCACCATAATAAACATCTGTCCATACCTTTCGGGCTTTTCACTCAACACACCGGCGGCACTTCTACCAGCAATGCCTATTCCGATTGCCGAGCCGATACCCGCCATTAAAGCGGCCAGCCCCGCACCAACCAAAGCCAGCGTCATTCCGTAATCCATTACCAAACCTCACTTTCTTAGTAAAATGGACATTAGTTTTTTACGTAGATGTGCTTATATTGTTTACTGAGCGGCTGGAATTGTCTTCCGTCGGCGATGAGGAACTTCGGGAAGAATTCCACATACTGCAACCTCAACGTATGCACAAAGGCGCCGAGGGCGTTTATAGCTATATTAAACAGGTGTCCTCCAACAAGAATCAGGACCATAAGTACGATGCCGACGACGGGAGTTTTTCGGGCCTTATCGGCTACGACGTTTATGGCCATTGCCAGGCCGGCGGTAACCATGCCGAGAGCCATCAGCCTGAGGTAACTGAGGACATCTCCCATAAGGAAGATAGTGCTGAAGAGGTTATAGACGCCCATACCGATTCGCCCGGCCCAGGTTCCCTGCCGGTGACTGAAAAGCAGGATTGTTGCTGCCGGGGCGAGCGCCAAATATCCGAAGAAGGTTCCGGTCTGAGGCGAGACTACGCCTGCCTTACTTGCCAGGAGGATGACTATTGAATTGAGCATAACAAGCCATGTCAACTGGTCGCAGACAGCGGCGACGAAGTTCCTCCTTTTGAGGTTATGGAGCAAGGCGATGACCCAGCCGGTGAGAATCTGGATGTAACCGAGAGCAAGAGCGAGCTTGAAGAACTTCATAGGCTCTTCGAGCGGGTCAAACCACATAAGTTTTTGCCTGAGTGGTTTGAGTGCGGGTATGAACGTCTGGATGGCGTCTCCAAACCATCCACCGGTGAGCGCTCCGGCGGCGACAGTTGCGGCTGCACAGATGCCGAGCATCCACATCAGCTTTTTGTCTCCCTGGAGCTTTTTTATAAAGAAGAACATAAGGGCCATAATAACAAGGCCGTAGCCTGCGTCGGTGAGACAGAGGGCAAAGAAAAGCGCAAAAAACGGCGCCATAAACACGGTGGGGTCGATGTTGAAGTATTTGGGCATGCCGTAGAGCCTGGTTATCACTTCGAATGGTCTGACCGCCTTTTTATTTTCTATTTCGACGGGCACTTCCTCATCGTCTGCGGGTTGGATTTTCGTGACGTTTGCAGCTTCGAATCCGGCGACGACATTCTCGAGCCTCTGGTAGTTCTTGTTTTTGACCCAGCCTTCAAGGATGACGGCGCACCGTGTGGCCGGGGCCGTACCCCTGGTGTTTTCCCTGTTGAGCAGATTGCTGTAATGGTCGCAGAGGATTTGAAGTTTGAGAAGGTTCTCAGCCAGGGCGGCGGCCTGTTGGTATTGCCGGCGGAGCTGGTCGTGTGCATCGGCAAGCTGTTTGTCGTGTTGTTTTAGAACTTCGGCAACGGTTCCTGTCATCGATTCGAAGCTGACGGGTTCGAATTCGGCTGAGCGGAGCATTTTCTGGACGTCAGCGGCGGTTTGTTTCAACGAAACGACGAGGCAGGCGCAGGCGCTGCCGGCGGTTCCAACCTGCTGTATTTCGGCGCCGAACTCGGCCATACGGTCCTGCATCTCCTGGAGATTTTGGGCCGGCAGCATACCAGGCAGGCAGACTGTGCGGTCAAGCAGGCCAATTTCCTGCAGCGGGGTTTCAAGGCTCTTCCAGGGACTCAACATTTCGACGGCTGCGTTGAGGTCGTCGCAATCGGCGTTCAACTTATCTATTTTTGCCCGGATTTGTTCGGACTGGTCAACGACGTTCAGGATTTTCTCGTCGGAGGTCACTTGATTATAGAGCTGCCGGTTGACTACGGTGCGCGGCGCGAGCATGTTTTCAAGACCTTTGCGTGGCTCGGCGAACTGTTTCAGGAAGGCGAGGGTTTTTTCGAGTCTTGCGAGCAGCTCTTCGATATCCTTTGGGCGTTCGATGTTTTCGGCGAGTTCGGGTGTGTCTTTGCTGACGACGGCCTGTTCGGCGTTTAGTATCTGGCAGATGCCTTCAGCCTGGAGCCGCTCAAGGAGTTCAGCGGCCTGGCTGCGATGTGTGACAATCATGACTTTCGCCATAGGCGTTATGGCCATACTTTAGCCTTTCAGGGAGTCGATTACCTTTTGTACTGCGGGGCGGCGTTTGGCGTCGGTATTATGATGCAGTTTCTGACGGTCTTTTTCTGCCTTGGCGTGGAGTTTTTCGACTTCGCCGTGGGCTTGTTCCTCGGCCTGTTTCAGGGCAGCCTGCATTTCCTTTTTTCTTTGTTCTTCGGCCTGTTCGAGCATCTGCCGGTGTGCCTGGTCGGCCTGCTCGGCCTGCTTTACAGCGTCGGCTTTTGCCTTTTCGACAATCTGGTTTGCCTGTTCTTCGGTTTGTCTTATTTTCTTTATCAGTTCCATGAGAGCCTCTGCAGTTTCAATTCGGTCCTGCCTATATCGGAAGGGCTACCATATACTATTTTCGGCTTGCGCTCAACAAACACATTGCGATTTAGCGTCGAAATTATATTTGTGTGTTTCAGCAGCACAGGGAGCCGGGTTTTTATCGGAACCGGTTCGCGGTTAGTGCGGCGGAGCTGCATTTGAGGCGTTCCAGGCGGCGGCGACGGCATGGGCAACTTTCTTGTGCACTTCCCTGTCGAGGATGTCCGGCAAGAGGGAGCCGTCCGGCGCCAGTTGCGCCAGTTGCCTGGCGGCGGCTACTTTCATTGGCATATTGATTTGGGTGGCGCGGGCGTCGAGGGCGCCTCTGAAGATACCGGGGTACGCCAGGGCGTTGTTAATATCTCGGCCGTCGGCGGCGAGGGCGGCGCCGGCCCGGCGAGCCTCTTCTTTGGTTATTTCGCCTATGGGGTTGGCCAAGGGCAGGACGATGGGGTCGGGGGCCATTGAGGATACCATTTGCCTGCTGACCATATTCGGGCGGGATACACCTATGAAGATGTCCTTGCCGACGAAGCCTTCGGCGAGGGGTCCTTTTTGGTTGTTTTTGTTCGTGATTTCGGCGAGCCCGTGCTTGTAGGGGTTCATATTTTCGGTGCGTCCGCGGTAGAGCGGGCCTTTTGAATCGTAGACGACGATGTCGCCTATGCCATATTCGAGGAGCATTTTGCTGACGGCGATTCCGGCTGCTCCTGCGCCGAGCATAACGGCTGAGCACTTTTTAGGGTCTTTTTTTGTCTGTTTTAGCGCGTTTATCAGGGCAGCCAGGACGATAGTGGCGGTTCCGTGCTGGTCATCGTGGAAGACGGGGACATCGAGCCGGCGGCTGAGCTTTTCTTCGATTTCGAAGCAGGCGGGCGCGGCGACGTCTTCGAGCTGGATGGCGCCGAAACCGGATGCAATTCTAACGACGGTTTCGACGAATACATCGGGGTCCTTCGTGTCGATAAGGATGGGGAATCCGCTTACGTCGACGAACTCGGCGAGGATTGAGGCCTTTCCCTCCATAACGGGCAGCGAAGCGAGCGGTCCGATGTCGCCGAGTCCGAGGACGGCGGTTCCGTTGGTTACGATTGCGATTCGGTCGCAGATGCCTGTGAAGTTCCAGGCGGCGTCTTTGCTTTTTTGGACTTCCTGGCATACCGAGGCGACGCCGGGCGTGTACACCATTCGCAGGTCGGTGAGGCTTTTTAGTCTTGAGGTGCTGACAATTTCTATTGAGCCTCGTCTGTGTGTTTCGAGTATTTCGTCGCGGACGTTCAGGACATCAACGCCGTCGAGGGCGCTTACGCTTTCGAGCAGATTGTCGAGGCGGTCTTTGTCTTCGAGGTAGACGGTGATGTCCCGGACTTTGTGGTTGGCTTCGAGGTCGATGAGCTTGATTTGGCCGAGGTGGGCGTCGGCCTGGCCGATGGCGGTGGTTAGTCTGCCGAGCATTGTCGGTTCGTCGAGGATTTTGCAGCGCAGCGTGAAGACGGCGGTCGCCGAGTACCGCTGCTGCCAGCTTGAGCCCTTGATTTCAACCATATTCAACCTGCCAAAGTTCATTTATCAACCGTTTTGCGGCGTGGGACGACTTGTCGGATTATAAGCAAAACAGGGGGTTATGCTAATAAAAAATGGGTGGGTTGTCTTTATGGGAGATGATACGGACGGTTTGTGAGGTTTTTTTTTCTTTTTTTCCTTTTTTGGTTGACGCGGGGCTGAACGGTCCTATAATAGAGCATAAGTTGGAATAGCGTAATTCGTGGAGGTAACAGTAAAATGAAGCGGTGGACATATCTTGTCAGTGCGGTACTCGTGGGGGTATTTTCGGCGACGGCGGCAGGCAGGACGGTAAGCATCGATTTGCCGGGGCTTATTGGGCCTATTCCGTATCCGGGGGGCGAGACCGAGGCGTTCGACTTCGGCCGGAGTTTCGAGGCGATAGCCGATGTGCGCTTTCGGTGCAGCGGTACAATTACTCCGGGTTTGGGGTGCGGTGATGGTGTTGAGCGGCCGGTGTTTCCTTACTTCGATTGGCCAGCCCAGGTCGAAGCGTATATGGACAGCGAGCCAGGATTTTGGACAGTCTTCATCGGTCCTTACGACGGCTCGTTTACGGAGGAGGAATCTTTCAAGAAGCATTTTGGCGCGAACTGGGACTTGTTGCTGGATGGTCAGGGCGAATTGAGGCTGAATTTGGCGCACGCGATTATGATTGGGGGTCACAGGCTGGAGGCTGCGTCGGCGAGTATAACAGAGGCGGAGCTGATAGTTGAGGTGTCTGGTCCCAAGGTGCTGAGTCCGAACGGCGGCGAGTTTTTGCCCGGACAGGCTGAATACGAAATCAAGTGGTCAGACTGCGGCGGTTGCGAGGTGTGTCCGCACAGCTACGTTGTGGAGTATTCCACCGACGGCGGAGCAGAGTGGTCGGCGGTAACGCCGGGTTCAGTATCGAACACGTGCTCATATACGTGGTCGGTTCCGGTGCTTGATTCGAATCAGTGCGTGGTTCGGGTTACCGACGCGAGCGACCCTAACTGCGGTGACGCCAGTGACAACAGCTTCCATATATACGAGTGCAGGGAGGTATACTACGACGACCTGAACGGGGACTGCTACATGGACTTTGTTGACTTTTGCATCCTGGCTGAGGGGTGGACCGGCAGCGCCGACGATTTCTACGACTTATCCGACCTGGTTGAAGACTGGAGCAGTTGTGGCAATCCGTACGACCCGTTATGCGGGCAGT
>Ga0210003_1000806_pt1 | contig 28362 bp, 42 predicted proteins | sample LantaG_FD_182804 | JGI IMG/M metagenome (GOLD analysis project Ga0210003, IMG submission 182804) | Deep subsurface microbial communities from Baltic Sea to uncover new lineages of life (NeLLi) - Landsort_02402 metaG (SPAdes) (version 2) | ecosystem: Environmental > Aquatic > Marine > Oceanic >... | reverse complement strand
GTCTGCTATAATTAAAGTAGTTCCTAAGTTCATAACGTTTTCAACTTGAATATAAGTGTTTGTAAATATAGCACTCATCATTAAAGCAAACACCCACATGATTACAGCCAATACAGCATAGACAACATTTGCTCCTGTTCTAAAGGCAAAAATTAAAGATACAATTAGCATTCCAACAACTATCATTGGCATAACATAATCAATTGTATAAAGACCAGTTCCAACTTCTGAAGCAGTCTGATTTATTAGATTTTGATTTTCAAGAGATATAGAGTTAGTTGGCAGTGTATTGAATACAGCAACAAATCCAACCCAAATAAATATACAAACGAAGAAAGTTATTACTATTCCTAATAACTTTGCAGGTCCAAATATTACATCACTTAGGCTCATCTTATATTATTATAAATAATACCATATAAATACTTTTTTATTAAATCAATAGGCGTATCTTCTTTTCACCCTTTATCTTCTCATATACAACTTCTATTATTTGTTTCTTCCCACTTCTCATTTCCTTCAGTTGCATAGCTATCAATTTACTCACTATCGGCATTCCTCCGTTTATTTTATATCCTACTTTTTCTTCTATTTTTTCCTTCATAAACTTAAACTCTTCAAGCAAGAGTGGATGCACTTGTATTACTACCGGTTTTTCTAATATGTTTTTCATCTGACTATCTTCTATAATTTCTAGCTTCTTCCCGCGAATAACCCATGGCAGTCAGACCTCTCATATGTTTCTCATTGAATATATCAAAAAATAAATAGATAAATAATCCAATTATGAAAGGGAACATTAAAATTAATACAACTATAAATAATATACTGAATAAACTAACTAACCATTCTAATTCAAACATATAATTTTCTGTAAATTTCCAAAGAGTAAATATTATCATTAATAATGTGAAATAACAAGATATTGCAAATGTTATAAACCATTGTCCATTAGAAGATTTAAAGAGTCTATCAAATGAGAATAAAAATATTACTGTTAAAAATACAAGTAGCAAAGCATAAAATATAGAATTTCCTGTAGTTGATGTTATTCCGTTTGGAGTAACTTCTCTCGTGATACTTCCGCTTATAATTGAAATACCATCAGAACATTCTATATTAAAAACATAAGTTCCGGTTTTAGTAAAGTTATCAGCTAATATAGTCCAATTAAAAGTTTGAGATTGTTTTTCTCCTGTTAAATTTAAAAATATTACACTCGTAGGTGCATTCATAGTTGTTAAAATACATACTGATGCATTATTGCTTGTCATTGAAAATTCTAAATTGGTGTCTAATTTATGAGGAATTTCAGCTGAACTTACAAAAGGAATTAAAAATAAAAGAGTCATAATTACAATAAAAGTTGTTTTCATACTATTGCTATAATTTGAATCATATTTATATTTTGTTATCATACGCAGTCCGCTCCTGTTTCTATAATCTTCCATCCAGTTGATTTACAAACACACATATTGTCTTCTGAAATATCAAAGTAGATTGCTCCTAATGTTGCACCTGAACAAAGTCTAGGTGCTGTATCTACTGGATTCAATTTTAGCATAGCATCAGATAAAAACATTGAACTACCCGCACCTGATATTGTTAAAGTGTCTAATATTGGAGGAGTTACTATATTATTTCTTGTTCTCTGAATTGCAATATAAGAATAACTTGTTGTGTTTGTAAAAGCAGTTCCGTTAATTTGCTTATTACAAACTCCTCTATCAGTTGGACTTGTAAAAGTTATTATTCCAGAACTTGTCCATCCACCAGTAGTATACGTAACTGCTGTTAATGTTTTCCAATTTCCAGTATTATCACAATAATAATATCGTGCATTAATAGGAGCACTTGAAACAGAAGATAGTGAAACTCCTATGTTTGTAAAATTAACTTTGTTTCCAATATAAATAATATCGTTATCAGCTGAAAATACTTGGGAATATAGTCCAACTGTTGTAGAGTTTGTCGTTATATCTCTTTGGTTATAATAAACTTTGCTTATTGTATCAGCTGCTCCAACTTTGATTATGTGATTAAGTCCTGCTGTCATGTGTATTCCATCAATTTCTCCATTAGTATTAAGAGGTTGTCCAATAACATTCATATCAATAAAAACTCCTGAAGAACTATTCATGTTAGTTGCTTCTGCTTCAAGAGATAACATTGTTAATTGTTTGTTAACTATTTGCTTAGATGATTTCATAAAAATTGATTGTGCAATAGTATTAAATCCGTTTATATCTTGTTCAATTCTAAATGCCTCATGGCTATTTGCTCCAGAAGTATCATCAATAACAACACTATAAGTTCCTGTTCCATTTCTAGCATTAAATTCAAAAGCACTTCTTTCACTATCTCCAATATAAAATTCTCCAAACCCTCCAAGAAGATAAATGAGTTCAGGGTCGTTTACAATTCTCCATTTTGTATTATTGAATGATTTAGTCCATCCTGGATTATTAACTAACTCAACACAACTTGAATTAACGACTTCTCCAATATTAGACCAAGCACCTTCAAAGTTAGAATTTATGTCATTGATATTAATCCAACCATCTATTGCAACAAACGAATTGTAAACATTATCACAAAAATAATTTGTAGTAGCATCATAAGAACCATTACTTCCATTAAAAATAGTGGTGATATTTTCAGATAAAATTAGCGGTGCTCTTTGCTTTCCTTCTCTATTATAAGACCTGAGACCACTTGCATAAATTAACCCCAATGCTTGAATGTCATCAGTTACTCCTAAGTCTGCACCAGTAGTTGCGGTGTTACAATCTATTTGATTGAAGCCCCAAGAACGACAATCATTATTTTGTGATGAGTTTAGTAAAGTATTGTTTTGGTTAACAACCATAAAACTTCTTGTGATAAAACTTGCTTGATATGCTCCACCATCTTGAACTAAGAATTGTGGAGTTCCTCTTGTATCACTTTGAACTTGGAATAAAGAATTAGAACTTGAAAGTGATGAGTTAGTTCCCGAAGTGTAAAGTGCTCCGTTGAAATTTCCTGAGTCATATCTGTCAATGAAACCTCCTCTTATTTCTCCTTGAACATTAAAGTAATCCCCTGAGAAGTTTCCACCTACAAAGTTGTCTGCTGTAATATTTCCACCATCAAAACTTATTCCAGTTAAGTTTAAGTTTTGTAAGAAAGAACCATCACCATAATAATAAGTTGCATTAACATTTCCTCCAACTTTGAAATCTCCATTGGCACTTGACAAAGAAATATTACCCACATAGATTGTAGAATTAGAAACGAATAAGTCTTGAGTGATGTTTACATTTTCAAATGTTGCATTTCTTGCTGTTAAATCTGCATTGATATTTAAGTCACCAGTCATTGTATCTCCTCCGATATTTACATAAACTAAATCATATAATCCTTCAAAATAAGTTTTTAACGTACTTGTATCTCTTCCTTCTAATTGTCCTGAGTTAGCAGAATATCCTGAAGAAGTTGCATAGTCCGAAGTTAACGAATGATTTACATTTACTATTGAATAATTAAAGTATGCAGGATAGCTAAAATCAAATTGTGATTCTTCAAAAGAAGATACTAATGGAACTACCATTATCAAAAATAATACTATTATCAACTTTTTCATATTAGAATATTATTACCCATTATATATATATTTTTTTATATCACTGCTGGAGCTGTTGTAGAAATTAAACTTCTACACTCTGCAACTCTAGCCGCTACAATCTGTGCGTATTGTTCGTTGTTCATTTTTGTTATAAACCAAATTGCAACTCCTCCTAATATTAAAACTAATAGAACTGTAATATACGGAGCCCATTGCTGAATAAGTCCAAGAGTTTTTTGCCATCTACTAATTGCAGCTCTCTGTTCTAAGAATGCGAAATTCTTCATTTGATAATTAATTATTTCTATTCCAAACTCTTTTGGGTCCTTACCCCACATTCTTGGAGGAATTACTCCGAACTGTTCTGGTGCATATCTCCACAAACAAACTTGATTTGCTCTAATATTTTCTGGGTCAATTACTGGCATAGTTTCTTTTAAATCCATAAATAACATTTTGTCAATACCGTCACCTGTCTTAAATTTTCCAATTTTATCAGTCATCCATGTTCCGTCTCTGTTAAAAATTACTGATTTAATCTTAAATTGTTTTTTAGCGTTCCTATTTTTTCTCCAATATTTAGAACCAAAAAATAATCCAGCTAATAGTGCAACACCCAAAATGGCGTAGCCCACGTTCATAAATAAACCAATACTCGTCGAGCCAAGTGAAGCTACGTCAGTTACTGCCATATTAATTGTTCTCCTTTATTTTATTATTTACCATTTTATATTATTATATTATTTATAACGTCCCTTCCAGACATAAATTCGAACATTTGGTTTTTATAATGTATTTTGTAATTGTAGCATCCCTTGTGATGCTCTTCGTCTACTTCTTCCCCATTCTCCATTGCCTTTAATATAAATAATCCTGTTTTTAACTCTTGCATTGGTTTTTCTTTTATATTTTCTTTTATCAATCTTTTAATATCAACTCTTCCAGCTAATTTTAAACTTAATTCTTCCAAGTCCCTATCGTATTCTTTCATGTGTTCTTCATCATCTTCTGTGACTTTTCGTATAAAAGTTCCAGTTCTATGAGGACCCTCACAACGGTCATCGAGAATTTTAAATTTTATCCCATCGAATACTAATATTCTACCAACTGCCGGATGAAATTCTTCCAACATAAAAGCTTCCTTCTTATATTCCTTACCTTCTATATTTATCAAATCTTTATTTTGTTTTATTAATTTTTTCATCGCCCTGAAGATAGTGGAATACCCATAAACGTTTTACCCGCTTGGTTAGGTTCGCTTCTACTCACATCACTCCTTGTATATTGTGTTCTTAAATTGACCGCTGTAAATCCATTTCTTGCTGAAAATAAAATACTTTGAACTAATTCTATGGCCGAATCTTTAATCATTTTACAAGTTTCGATATCCATTTCCCAGTAATCCGCACGTTTGGCACAAAGCTCAGTTAACGACATATCAAAATAAAACAAATTTTTATAGATTTCCGACTCTGAATACCAACTAAGTTTTGTTGAAACATTACAGTATCCAAACAATCTTCCTAAAACTTCTCTTATACCTATTTCATTAATAATTGGCTTTGCGTTAGGGTCAAATCTTACCCACGTTCTTTCACCTGTTCGACGGTCAATTGATTCATATTGTCCTCTCAAAACTCTCCGTTCAAAGTCTAATAAAATTGGTTTAACATCTAATTGAAATCTTAATTGGTCTTGCTCCTCTTCACCGTAACTTGCCGTATCACCCATATTATCATCATATCCATCATCATAATTCATTTCAGGTGGTTCAGGAGATTTCATAAATTCACTATGCTTTTGTTTTGTTCCATATCCTTTCATTTTAGTTTGGCAACTAGAAATAACTCAAATATACTAATGTGTTTGTGTTTATAAATATTATTATGTTTAGATTCTTAATGCTTCAAATCCAGTTGACTCTTTTAATTTTATTGGTTTTGTTCTTCTTCTTCCAAACAATAAATTAGCAATAGTCGGTTTCAAAATATATTCAGGCTTCTTCTTTTTCTTAGTACTCTTTTTTTGTTTTGGTCTTGGTCTTTTTTTAGGTTGTGGAATTAATGAAAAAGTTCTAGTAGGAGCTACAGGTCTTTCAGGTTGTCTTGGTGCTCTTGGCTGTGTTGGTCTTTCTGGAGCTCTTGGTTGTCTTTCTGGTCTTTCTGGTCTAGTAAGTCTTGTAGGTAAGGTCAATCTATCAACCCTTGCAGGTCTTATTACTCTCTCAGGTCTATCTGTCCTAACCACTCTTTGAATATCATTCTGTCTAGGTGCTGTTCTAATAATTCTTGAACTAACTAAACTTCTCATCATTGGTCTTTCCCTCACAGCCTCCCTTACGGTTTGTTTTATTTCTGGAGCCCTTTTTACAGCACTGAACAGAGAAACTTCTCTTTGAGGTGTATTTCTAACTCCGCTAGTTCCTAGATTTCTTCTTCCTTCTGGTCCTAACCATACCTTATACAAATCAACACCGTATGTTTTCTTATACAAACTTACAAATGAATCTAATTTATTCAAATCTAACTTCCCATTTTTTGAAACAAAGGGATTTGTAATTGAGAATCTTTTTGCCAAATCATCTGAGACATTTTGACTTATTGTTTTAATAGCTTCTAAAGCTAGTTTTGTTTGTTTAAGTATTCTTGATTCTTTAGGAGTTTCTGGAGCTCTAACTTTTGCAAATATAACATCAAACGTTTTTGGAACACCAGATATTGATTTTGTTCTTGATTGTTGTTTTCCAACCCATCTTGTTAATACTCCTGACTGAGGAATATCTGGATTAAATACAGCTTTGTAATCTCCAGTTTGTATTCCGACCTTTGAAGCAATTTTTGGTCCTAACTTTGGAAATGTTCTTTCAATAATTCCCAATTGTCCTGATGCAGCTTCAGCTTCAGAAGTAGATTTCGGAGATACATATATTTTACCTGGATTCTCGTCTATTAATTTTTGATAATCTTTGAAGGCCTCAGGTTCATTTTTTAGCAATCTCTTATAAAGAGCTGAAGGTATTTTTTCTGTTTTTGCTCCTTCAAAAATTATTGCTTGAGGTTTAGAAGGTAACAACTTGAAAGTAGCTTCTCCTCTGTCAAACATACTTGCTCCTGGAAGTCTGCTCTGTCTTAACTGAAGGGCATTTCTTTTAGGTTTTGGTAATTGAAAAAAGAATGCTGCCTCTATACCTTCCTTGTCACCCTTACTTATTACAGTCTTACTGCCACTTCTAAATGTAAATAAATCAGCTGCTGAAGATGTCAAGTCTAATTTTTTACCTGCCATTTTTAATTTTGCAGAGACAGCTTGTTTAGTAGTAAGACCTTCTGCACTCAAATATGCACTTTGCATGGGATTCAATAAATCTGATGCTTTGACTTTTTCTCCTGTTGCAAAAGATATGTCTATAGCTGATTTCATTCTTTTGTCTTTAAGCATTAATGTCATGAACTTAGTTTTTTGAATAATGTCAGCACTTAGAACATTTACTCCATCTACTTTAACAGTTTTCAAGCCTCCAAATAATGTATCAACATCATTGTATAATCTTCTATCTACAAAATCAGCTAAGGCTCTAGGACGACCATTTTCAAATGTTTTACTATCTAATATTTTATATACTTCAAACAATTTATCTGTTCCAGAAAGATTCTTTTTTTCTACTATATAATAAAATCTTCCAGGTGAATCATACAATTCATTTAATTTTGACACTGCTAATTCAGCAGCTGGTTTTAGTTGATTTTTGTCAAAGATAGTATCTAAATCATGATGAACTCTTGCCTTATTTAATTGTGCTTCTAATGCTCCACTTCCGCCTAAAATTCCTTTTTTTATTTTTGTAACAGCTATAATAATTTGTTCTTCTTTATTTAATCTAGGTAATTTTTTAACTGGAGCTGTTTTAACTTTTAAAGATTTTATTACATTTAGTGTATAGTCATAAAGTTTTCTGGCCTTCTCTTGCTCTTTGATTCTAGCTTCAGCAGTGCTGGCAATTGCTCCTGTCCTTGTGCCTTTTAATAAACCAGCTTGTGCTCTCTTATCTGCCAGTAATCTTTGTTGTGATTCAATGAATTTTCTAGCTCCAGTGTTCAATAATTCATAGACCTTCTGTCTTAGTGGTATAGATGTTGGCAGAGATTCTATAGGTAATTTCTTTGCTGCAGCTATAGCATATACATTTAAATTTTCAGCTGCTGCCCTGCTGGGAAGTAATTCAACTCTCAATTTCTTAGAAGATATTAAAGAAGACGGAATTTCTAATGTTTGTATCCCACGTTCTACATCAACACCCGATTTAATATATCTATTTTTTAGAAATGGAACTTTAGATAATCCATATCCAGCGGCTCCCTTTGTATATGGGAGTGTAGTAAAACCTAGACTCAATGCTCCTGTTCCTATTCCAATTCCTGCTTGTGCTTTCTCATAAGGGGTTTCAGCTTTTGTATATGAGTAACCTGATATCCCAACTGTTGCAACATCAGCAGGTATTAAAGCTGCCGTAGGTATTTTTGAAAGAACTTTAAGTCCCTTAGAAGCAACAAGTATTCCAGCAGGTGTAGTAGGAACAAAAGAATATATTGCTGCAGCTATTGGGTGTTCTGTTCTGAATCTATTAACCTCTTCTTCATATGACATTGCTTTCCATCCATATGCATCTTCAATTGATTTCAGATTGAACTTACCATTATGTTTCTTTAATGTTTTTTCTCTTCCAGCTCTTGCCTGGTCAAATGATATTATATCTCCAACTAGACTAGATGAACCAGGAACTTTCATATTTAAGAATTTTTCAAATCTTCTAATAGTTGAGTTTCTCAAATAAACTATTCCCCTTGTGACATCTAATTTGTTATTGATATCTATTACAAATTTTGTATTATCAATGACATTCTTTGTTAGTTGTGATTGTATATGTAATTTTTTTATAGAATCAATATCAAATCTTCCTTGAGAATTCTTAGACATCTTGTCTAAACCAAAATTCTCTACTCCTAGTTTATTAACATAGTCTCCTACTAATTTCTTATCACTTAGCTTAGTGTTCAATAATTTTACATAAGAACTTAAACCTATTGTCTTTGCAACTATTGGAATTGGTGATTGTCTAATATTAAAAGCTATGTTAACATACACTTTATCTTTGGGCAATAGTAATTTAACCAAGTTCATGTTCCCAATGTTCTTAATGGCTTTGATTCCATATATGACTTTTTGCTGATTGTCTAAGTTCTTTTGAATTTGTATTAGATTATTATATTGGTCTTTTAATTGATTTAAGTCTAATGGAACATTTTTGATATCTTGTGTTTTATTTTGTTCTACCATCAAATTAAATTGTTGCGTAGGACTTAAACTCAAAAAGCTGTTAGATAATATTTGTTGTCCTTGAGTTGTTTGAATATTATTTGATTGAAGATAGCTGGTTATGTTAGGAATAGAAGTTGTAGTTCCAGGATATACAAAAGCACTATAAACATTTGATGGTAGTGTTCCTGGACCTGCTAGTGTTGGTGTCCCACTAGAAATAGTAGATATATCAACTTTAGCAACTTCAGGAATAAGTGCATTTGTTTTTGCAACTTGATTAACATATTTCTCAAAGCTAATAGACACTTGGTTTTGTCTCATATAATCTTGCCATCCTGCTTGTTGTGAATCTTGTATCTTTGCAATGTAAACATCTTTGGGTAAATATCCGCCAAACATTGCACTTTGAACTCCAATGATATCACCTTTGTTATCTCTGAAAACTTGTTCATCCCCAGGAAGACTCTGTATGAATTTTTCTAGATTAGCGCTTGATTGATTGTTGTAAGAGTTTATTAACTTGTTTAGACTATTGATAGAACTAATATTTGATAAGTCAATTTCGGAAGGAAGACCCAACTGTATTTTTCCAGTTTTTACATCTTGAATATAATTATATTCAGCAATTTCATCTCGGCCCTTTGCTATTTCTACATCAAATCTATAATCAGCATAATTATCTAAATATCTTGAATTGTAATTTAAAACTAATTTCTCTGGGCTTTCTTTAGATGCTCTTATGAATACACTCTTCTTTTCATTGTTAGCATCTAATTCACGTTCTAATAGAATAATCTGTTTTTCATATCTTTCTCTTTCAGAGTCTTGTCTGCTTGAAGACAAATTAGCGAACCTCTCTCTCTTTTGTTCTATTTGTGTTTGAATAGAAGCTATCTTACTATCAATATTTTTTATATCATTATTTACGTTTGTAAGTACTCGTGTATATTCTTCTTGCAAGACTGTTGGTGTTGATTGATTAGGAAAATATTTGACCACTTGTGCTTCAAAATCTTTTTCTCTTTTTAATGCAGAGGCTGTAGCTTTATCAATTTGTGATTTACCTTTTCTTTTAAATTCTTTTAGAACTCTTCTATAAGTTGGTGTTGGTTCTTTTGAAAAAATCCTTCTTAGACTTGGTTTAAATTGTTTTCCCGCTTCTTTTAGTGAAGCTTTCTCGGCTTCTATCTGTGCTCTTGATTCATCAATTGTTGGGTCTGTAGAAAACTCAGGAGGACGATATCCGACGGTTCCACTACCACCACTTGAACTACCTCCAGAACTACCACCACTTGAACCTCCAGTAGTTCCGCTCGTTGTTCCTCCTCCTGTCGCTACTGGAGGCGATGGTGCTCCTGGGGCAGGTTGCCATACAGTCTGAGATGAATCTGGTATAGTATTTATTATAGGCATAGTCTCTTTTTGTTTTCTACTATTCCAATAAAATTTACCTAAATCAATTGGATTAACTATATATTGTCTTCGTTTGTCAAATGGGTAACAATCATTAATATTTGGAGTTCCATCTTTATCTGTATCTTTTAACAATCCATATTTTTTAATTAGTTTAGGATTTTTTTTAAATTGTTTATTAGAAATATTTTTTAAGTTTAATTGACTCAACTGTCTTACATAAATATCTTTAGCAGGTCCCCAACTATTTTTTATCTTAGTCTCTAAAATCTTTTTTTGTTTGTGGATATCTGCTGATAATTTTTTATAATATTTTTCTCTTCCTGTAACCATTAAATAATTATAATAACAGGAATATAAATATTTTTTTATTTAATCTTCCAATATGTAGAATTCGTTTCTTGCTCTTTTATAACCTTTTTCTCTGTAGCTAATTCATCAAGATAGCCTGTTGCATAATTTGACGGAAGACCAATTATACTAGCTATCTTTGAAGTAGGACTTCTGCCATACTGAGTTATAAAAGAGATTATCATCTCTTTCTTCTTCTCTCTTGATTCTTTTCTTTTATTTACCATCTAAATATATTATATCTTAGGTATTTAAATGTTATTGTAAAAAAAAAAAAAAATTAATGTATGTTTCTAAAAATTACTTAGTTACGATGTTAATGTAAGATTTTTCAGGGTCTGATTTAGACGGGTTCAACGTTAGTGTTACAGCCATTCCTTTCAACTTTCTGTAATCATCTTGACATTTCATTTTTCCTAAAAATTTCCATAGATTAGCTTTCGGAGCTTTTGAGATAACTGGAACTGGCAAAACCTCACTCTTCCCATCTGGGAAGGTGTGCATTGATTTTACGACATCATTTTTATCATAGTCAAATTTATTCTGCATATTCAAATCTGTATAAATTATCATCTTTCGCACTTCTCCTGTTTCACTATCTCTAAATTCAACATCATCAGCAGACCTAACAATTTCTCCATTCTCACTTTGTTCTAAAACTTTCAAAGGTTCAGTTGAAATTCTTAATACCCATTTCTTTTCTATTGAATTTGGATTATATGTAACTCCGTCAGGAAAACAATTTTGAACATACTTTAATTCTATGTTTGCTATCTTAGCTCTATAGCCTTCATATAAACTATTTTCAAAACCTGGTCTTGATTCTTGCGTCTCAATTTCTGGCATTTCGTTTTCTTTCGTTTTTATTACGTCTTCAGTTTGTGTTTCCATGTGTTTGTGTCCTCCTTTTTGAACTGTATAGCTTGAATCTAATCGATTTTAATTTGCTATCATCGATAAATGTATTGATGTTGGAGTAAAATTGATTGTAGCATGCTTTCCGTTAAAAATTGAGATATTGATATCGCAGGTCCTAGCTTGATAATTTCTCATAGTATTAATTCCTCACTCTTTATTTTTGAACTATTGCAAATACAGCAAACATTATTTACTATGTCTTCAAAATAACACGCTTCACATTCATCGCATCTAATTTTATATAATTTATCAATTTTTTTAGATATACAATCTCTACAAAAGTTAACCGCTCGCTTCTGCATCGGATAAAATAATGTTGAACATTTTAAACACTGATAAATAACAACCTTCCCTTCTCTCAAATTCATACTTAGCTTCACACTCATATCTAAACTATATAAAATTAGTTTTTAAAGATTTTTATAAAATATAATATGCTTACTATATTTTAATATATTATCTGTGTCTCGATTGGTATTCATTTCATATGATTGACAATACCAAAGAACTATGTTTAACATCTTTCTAGGTAGAGACAGAGGGTTGGAATTGGAATTGGTATTGAATCATATGAAGGTATATATACATATACATCATATGATTCAATACATACCAATTCCAATGCCTGGATATTAAAACCACTTTCTCTCCCTTAAGGGGAGGAGAAAGGTGGATTTTGAATTATCCGGTTGTGAGTTCATATGGTGGGATATCTAAATCATAAGATACCAATTCCAATCGAGTCAAAAGATACCTATGATAAAATATCAAATAATAGTTTCTATAAAGTTGACTGCTTATGATTAAATGTTGATACAACGTAATTACTTAAATTCCCTCGATTGTTATAGAGTAAAGTACCATCATCAACTAATTTTTTTAAAACTTTGTAAATACAATCATAAGTATACATACTTAGAGGCTCCATTAAATCTGTTCTTTGAAAAGAGGTAATATCATTAGTTTTAAGATGCTCTAATAAATCCTCTATACATTGTTCAACAACTGTTTTGACAGGCTCTACTTTTACACCTTCTTGCTTAATTACAGAATTTACTAAGTATCTTGTTTTACACCCATTTCCATCTTTCATTATGGAACCCTCTTGAGATAAAATTTTTAATGCTTGGGAAACACCATAATGTGTGTATGTTGTAAAATTATCTTCTATATCACTAGCTTTAAATACTTTAATTTTATTGTCTTCTAAGTATTTCATAATATCGTCACAATAAGCTTCTGGCTTAGACATTATCTTGGTTTCATCTAGTTCTATATCTGTCTCCCAAAAGTACGCACTATCTTTGTCATCTCCTGAATCTATCTTAATTAGTTTATTGGTCATTTCTTCACCACTTCTGTTTTTAATATGTTGCATCTGGATAGCACAGCTTCCATGCTTTCTACCTATTCCTATAATACTATCTGCAGAGTTTACAATATCACTCGAACCTCTAAGCTGGTCTCTAACGTCACCAGCATTTTGAGCATTATCTTTCTTCATATGATGTAAAATAATTATAGTTAAATTACCACATCGCTTTCTAATATTTTTTAGATTATTAAATAAGATATTCATTTCTGTAGCATTGTTTTCATCAAAGCTGATAAATCTTCTGAAGCTATCACAAATTAAAACCTTAATATCATTCTCATTAATAAACGCAATTAACTTCTCACAATCTTTAGTTAGGTCTAATTTTAAGTTTTCCATTACACTAAATGCAACATTCTCCGTACTCACTATTTGTAATCCTTTCTTAACTCTCGTAATCATATCCATTAAAATATTAGAGGAGTTCTCTTCATTCAAATATAGAACTTTTGATTTAACAGTTTTATATTTTTGAAACGCTAACATGCCTTCTGCAATAGCGTAGCTTAAGTGTAAGCATAGTGTTGTTTTATAAGAAGCGGCTTTACCTGCTACAAAACAAATATCACCTGCGGGTATCCATTTTTCAATGAGCCACTCAGTATTGACTGAACCTAACAAATGTAATTCATTGTCCCAATATATTTGTAGTGAATTAGATTTTTTATTTGGGTCTTTTAATTCTCTTCTAGCATCTAATGGAGTTAAATCATAAACTTCTCCATTAGCAGTATAGGTCTTCATCCAATTATTTAATTGAAAAGGATTATAATCATCAATATCACCTTTATAAGCTTTATTGAGCCAACCTTGGAATTCACTCCAACTCTTACCAGGAAAATTTTTAAGTATCACAGGTTCTAAGATTTGTTTAATATATTCTATTGGGTGTCCTGACTTCGCACATGCTACAGCTAAGTTAGGAAATATAGTCATATCTCTATTTGTGTTATCAGGTATTTCATTTAATTGGATATATTGAAAGAATGGGTCTTCTTCAAAATAATTAGTAAAATTTCTATCAACATTAACTTGTACTAACTTATCTTGTGATTTTGATATATTTAATTTACATTCTTCTAACACTTCTGTGAGCATAGTATTTTCACCTTTTCTCCATTCAGCAATATTATATATCTTACCATCTTTGAAATGAGGTCTTCCTGGCAAACTCAATATTCCTCTATCACTTATCTTTGCTGTGTCTGATAAGAATAAGCTAACATAAAATCTTTTAAATTCTCTTTTTAGCTTTTCATCAATCTTATCTAAATCTTTAAATGGAGCTATTACATGATAGCCATTAGGAGAACGATACATATAAAAATTTTTTATATACCTCTTCTCTAACATAGCTCTAAAACCATGATAATCTTTGTTAATCTCCCCTTCATCATAATCTTTCAAATCTCTGTCAAAGCAAATACAGTTTTTAGGATACGATGCTAGATTGATTTGTTTTTTCTCTTCCACAGAACAATCTTTGTATGTTTTCCAGGTAGGCCACTTTTCGCCAGTTAATTTATTTATATATGTTACTTTCGCTTCGTCTTCTATAATGAATGCTTCATTCATCAGCCTCATCTCTTCTTTTTATTTTCAACTTTAAAACCCTAATCCAAGGAATAACAATAGACTGGTCATCATCAAGAGCAAATTTAAATTCGACGTACATGTCCATTTTAATAATAAATATATGTTGATTCTTCACTGATTGGTCATCATCATAATAAGAAATAAAATCTTTCACTTCAAACGTTGGTTTAATCACTTCTATCATTAAGTAAAAAATAAACCTTTAGTTTATAAATTCAATTATGAACTAAAATATAAGAACAGTATTGTTTATCTAACTAAACATTTATAAAACCCAAATTATAATATATTTTATGAGGATAAAAAGATGCTAATAACAAAAGAGATAGGAATTGATATGGGTCACAGAGTTCCAAATCATAAATCAAAATGTAGGAATTTACATGGCCATCGCTATCAGATTGAAGTTGGTGTTGATGATAAAGTAGTTACAATGGAAGGAGCTTCTGACCAAGGTATGGTTATTGACTTCGGCGATTTAAAAGAAATTATGATGAATGAATTGGATGCTAAATTTGACCATGGTTTTTGTATTTATGAAAATGATGTTTTTGTAAAGAATATTGAAGAGCTTGGTTTAAAAACTATTGTTGTTCCATTTATTCCAACAGCTGAAAATTTATCTAAGCATTGGTATGAATTAATTGAACAGCCGTTATTAGAAAGAAAAATTAAATTGAAATATGTTAAGGTTTGGGAAACACCAACTTCAACAGCTAAATACGAAAAATGAGAATGTGGATGGTTAATCCTAAGACACTGTGTAAAAATCATTTATTAGGAGAATGTAAAGAGAGATACAATAAATATAAATTTAGTTCTATTAATAATAAGAAAAATATTGGTGATTCAAAATGATACTTTCAGAAAATTTTGTTACAATTCAGGGAGAGGGAAAATATTTAGGTCATCCGAGTTTGTTTATTAGAAGTAATGGCTGTCAATTACGTTGCAGTTGGAAAAATGAAGATGGAACAATTACAAAATGTGATACACCTTATACTTCCTGGAACCCTCAAAGTGAACCAGTGACAACAGTTGATATTAATGATTTACTTTTACTTGCAGAAGAAAGTAAAGTTAAACATGTCGTAATAACAGGTGGAGAACCAACATTACAACAAGATATTGAATCAGTTGTAAATAGTTTATGTGAACAATATAAAGTAACTGTTGAAACGAATGGAATTATTTTTAAAAAGTTTCCAAAGAAAACACTTATGAGTATAAGTCCTAAGTTAAGTAACAGTAACGCTTCAAATAGTGTTTTACATTATAAGAATAATCATTTTACTAAGAGTGTTAAAAAATATGTTTATTACAATGATTATCAATTAAAGTTTGTTGTAAACACAGAAGATGATATAAAAGAAATTAATGATATTGTAAAAGAAGTTAGAGCTAGTAATGAAAAAGTTTATTTGATGCCACAAGGAATAACGACAGAACAGTTTAAAGAGAAGGCTGAATGGGTAATTAAACAATGTATTGAAAATGGTTATAATTATGCTCCAAGAGCACACATAGAAATTTGGGGTAATGTGAGAGGAAAATGAAAAAAGAAGAAATTATAGAATTGATGAAAAGTAATAAGTTTAAGAATGAACAAATTTTAGAAGGTTTGAGATTAGTTTTAGATGGTCTTGGTTTAGATTTAAATGATGAAAATTTTAGAGAAACTCCTGATAGAGTTTTAAGAAGTTATTATGAAATTTTTGAAGGCTTACATCAAGAAGATGAAGTTAAAAAAATATTATCAACTTCTTTCCCAACTGAATATAATGGTATGATAACAGTTGGTCCTATAACTTGTTTTTCAATGTGTCCGCATCATTTTATTACAATAAGATATAAAGTTTACGTAGCCTATATTGGTAGGGAGAGAGGAATTGGACTTTCAAAATTACCAAGAGTTGTTGAATTACTATCAAAGCGACCAGCATTACAAGAAGACTTTACTAAAGACATAGTTACAAAAATACATGATGCAATTAATCCAAAGGGTGTTGCTGTATATGTTGAAGGAGAACATATGTGTATGCAGGCGAGGGGGGTTAACAAACCTGATTGTAAAACAATAACATCAGAAGTCACAGGATTTTTTAGAGATAATTTAGCTACTAAAGAAGAGTTTTTAAATTTTATAAAGATGAGTTCAAAATGAATGTTATATCAATAGACTTTGATAATACACTTTATGAGAAAGATAAAGTCATTATGAAATCATTAGAGAACGTAAATAAACTTTTTGAAGACCCAGATAATTTTATAGTTATTTATACCTCAAGAAGTTATAGTTGTTTTGAATTTGTTAGACAAACACTTTTATTAAATGGAATTAAATTCCATGCTTTAGTTTGTGAAAAGATAAGAGCTAATGAATATATTGATGATAAGAATGTTGGAGGATTAAAGTGGGAGTAACTTTTTCATTTTACATAATTTCTTGGTTTGGTAATTTAAAAGAAAAGAGAAAAAAAATTCATCATGAACAACTTGAATGGATACGTAAAAATTTTGGGGATGTTCAAATTTATATTTTAGCTCAAGATTATTTAGAAGAAGATTATGTGGAAGATAGTAAAATATTTTATATACCAAGCATTCAAGTTTCACCAGGAGAAGCTAGAAATAAATTGTTAAAAAGATTTTATGAGAGCGATGAAGATTATGGTTTTTTCATTGATGATGATTCAATAATAACAGATAGGTTTTATGAACCTACTAAATTTTTCAATGACTTCAAAGCTGGAAAGTTTTTAAATGAAGATATTGATGTATTTATTCCACTTAATCCATCGACTACTCCTTTCAAAAAAACAAACGAGGATAATCTTTTATTCGATACCCATTATACATTTAGAAGAACGGGTATTCTAAAAACCTCTTTTATAATTTTAAAAAATATTAATAAATTTAATAAGAAACAAATCTTTTTTGATGAGACATTTGATAACTTAGAAGATATTGATTTTGCTTATCAGATGATTGCAAATAGATTTTTTGTTTATAGATGTGACTTTCTCATACTCCATGAAATAGGAAGTAATTGTTCGACATTATTTAATATGGTAGATAGAAGAGAATTGAATATTAAGTTTAAAAATAAATTAGTCGAAAAATATAAGAAGCATGGAATACAATTAAATAAAGCTGGTGGTATGAATTGTAGAAAGTTTTACAATAATATTAATCAAGCGAAGACAGTATGGTATTTAAAAAAATGACAATCGAAACAAATAACAAAGAACAAGTTAGAGGGAAGAAAGTATTATTATTTAGTTGTGGCATGGATTGCTTATGCTTAAATCAAATTTACAAACCTGATATTCTTTTACATATTAATTATGGAGGAGTGTATGGTGAGCAAGAAAAGAAAAGTTTAAATAATTTAATTAAATGTAAAGCTATTAAAAAAGATAAAGTTATTTCTGTTGATATTGGTAAATGGTTAGGTTTAAGAGAAAGAGACGATTTAATAATTCCAAGTAGAAATATTTACTTTGTTACATTAGCTGCTGACTACGGTGAAACAATTTGGTTAGCGTCAGTTAGAGGTGATAGGTCTTTTGATAAAGATAATAAGTTTTATGAGTTAATGACTACATTACTTAATCACACTTGGGACCAACAGCATTGGACAGAAAAAAGAGTTTTTAATATTAGTTCTCCAATAAAACATTTAACAAAAACAGAATTAATCAAAGAGTACCTTAAAGCAGGCGGGAAGAAAAAATGGTTACTTGAGAGCTATAGTTGTTATAGTGGAAAAGATAAGCCTTGTGGAAAATGTAAACCCTGTTTCAGAAAAGCAGTAGCATTATTTAATACAGAGGTAAGATTACCAAAAGGTTACTTTTTAGAAAACCCCAGGAAGAATGAGGGAATAATTTCAATGAAAGAAAAAATAGTAAAAGGAAAATATCGTGGAATAGAAGACAGAGAAATTTGTGATTATATGAGGTGGAACTACATTGGAAAATAATTGGTTTGATACAAAGGGTTATAATGGTTCAGGTTATAGACAAATAAGAGCGAGGATTGAATATATGGAAAAAGAAGGAGTAACAGATTATGAAATGAGAGTAACGAGAAGATTACTTAATCAAATTCCAAATGATATTACAAGAAAAATTTATGAAAGAATGCTGGAGGATATACAATGAAGTTTGCATTCCAAGTTCCAATTAAATATATTAAAGAACTAGATAAGGAAAATGATTATCTTTTTGTACTAGCACAGTATTTGACAAACCCAAAGTATTTAGAGTTTATTCAAAAGACCGAGAAAAATATTATACTTGATAATGGAGCATCAGAATTAGGTGAGTCAATTGATATAAAAGAATACAAAAAAATAATCGACTTAATTAAACCTGATACAATTATAATTCCAGATGTTTTATTTAACAAGAAAAAATCTGATATGTTAGAAAAGAAATTTATGAAACTTTTTTCAGAAGAAGAATTAAGCTACTATGAGTTTATGAGAGTTGTTCAAGGTGCAACAACAACAGAGTATTGTCAAAGCTTACTTGAGATTGCTAATGGTGATAATGATTATATAATTGGAATTAGTAGAAGTAGAAGATTGATTTCAAATGGCTATAGTTATCTACTTAATATTCTAAAAGATAGTTACACGGGAAATAAAAAAATAAAGATTCATATTTTAGGAACAGAAAATCCATTGGAATTAGAAGAGTTTGCTCTGTATGATAATGATACTATTAAAATAGTTTCAACTGATACTTCCTTACCAATTAACTATTCTGTTTATTCATTACCATTCCCAAAGATAAAAGCTAGTAGAGACTTCGTAAGAGTTAAGGGTGTAGATTTAGATTGGAGCGGGGAATTAGATATCTCACTAACTAAGAAAAATATAAAATTATTCAAGAGTTATTATGTCAATACAATTAATTGATATCTTCGAGGATTTTGGAAAATCATGGAATTTAATAAAAATTTACAGAGACAGTCTAGGAAAAAAACATAGAGAAGAGATAACTGATTTTATAGATTATTTTTATAGTACTGAATCAAAACTTATTGAACTTTTAAAAAATGAAGATATTAAAAGACAAATAATTGATTACGATTTATGTAAGATTCCAGCATATGGAACGAAAGAAACAATTTATAAAATTAATTTAAAAGGTATTTGGAGTAAATTCAAAATAAGAAAGTCACTCGAATATAATTTAAAAGATACTTTTGAATTAGACGTTGAATCATCGGTGAGATATGTAGTTGATAATATAAAAGAAATGAGTAAGACCAAATACAGAGTTTTGTATTTTGATATTGAAACAACGACTGATGAGGGTTTCCCAAATTGGAAGAACGCTAAAGAAAAAATTACATGCATTACATATTATGATAGTTATGAAAAAATTTATAATACATTCGTCCTTAAACCTGAAGAAGATAAGGAGTATGAAAATGATAATGAAAATGTTTATTTCTTCAGTGATGAAAAAGATATGATAATGAATTTTATTAACTTAGTGAGAAGAAATGATTTTGATATTTTAACGGGATGGAATATTTCTTTTGACTTAACTTATATTTTTGGAAGATGTGATGAATTAGGTTTAGATAAATCTCTTCTATCGCCAGTTGGAAAAGTCGATGTTGGAACAAAAACTAATAAGCAAGGAAGAGAAGAAATTGTAGTTGATATTAAACAACGATTTGTAATTGATTTATTGTTGAGATATAAAATAAATTTATATCGAGAAATTCCCTCTTATAGTTTAGATTATGTTTCTGAGTACGAATTAGGGAAAGATAATAAGAAGAAAAAAGTTTTAGATTTTAGTGAGGAGTGGCGAAATCATTTAGATGACTTAATTACGTATTCTATAAGAGATGTTGAAATTTTAGTTAAGCTTGATGATAAATTAAACTTGATTGATTATGTTGAAGAATTAAGATTAATCAACAATCTCCCAAATATAAATCAGGCTACTACCGCTAAGAATTTAATTGATATAGCAATCCTTAGAGAATACAAAGATAAATTATTAATGCCTTCTAAACTCAATTTAGAAAGAAAGAAAATTGGCGGAGGGTACGTGAGAGTTCCAACTCCAGGGCTTTATTATAATGTAGCTGTGTTTGATTTTAAAAGTCTATACCCTTCTCTAATACAAACTTTTAATTTGAGTAAAGATACAATTGTTCCAGTTGAAGAGGCGGACTTTGTAACAGTTGAAGATGATATTGATGAAGATAAATTAGAGAGACAAGGATACACAACTGGTTGGAGTTTAAAGACTATTGGAATTATTCCAACTATCTTAGAAAATTTTTTAAATCTTAGAAAGAGAATGAAAGAAGAAATGAAAATGTATGATTATAATAGTATTGAATACCATGATAGGTATATGAGACAATACGCTTTGAAAGCTCCTATCAATGCTAACTACGGAATTAATTGCTACCCTGGATTTAGACTTTATGAACCAAGAGTAGCGGCTACAATAACATATCTTGGTAGAAAGTTAACAACTTACTGTATTGAAAGAATTGAAGATGAACTTGATTTAGATGTTGTATACGCTGACACTGATAGTTTATTTGTTCAGTTAAAAGATGGTATAACTCCAGAAGATATTTTAAAAAAAATAAATGAAAAATATGTATTAGAGTTTGTTGAAAAATATAGTAACGGAAAAGTTAAAAATAATAAACTAATAATTGACTTTGAATTAGTTTACGATAAATTAATTCTTTTGAAAAAACGAAGATATATAGGCTATAATAAAAAAGAAGACGAGTGGGTGTATAAGGGTGTTGATATTAAAAGAAATAACACTCCAGTAATTATTAAGGACCTACTTAAGATTTGTATTGAAAAAAAGTTTGAAGGTATTAATGATAAGTTGATTACAAAGGAGTGTTTTAAGATATTAGATAAGTGTACAGATTTTGATATGTTTAAAATACCGATGAAGATATCAAAAGAGTATTTGAATACACTACCACAGGTTAGAGCTAAGGAGTGGGCTAACAAACATTTAAAATTAAATATAAAATTAGGAAGTAAATTTTATGGAATATATGTTAATAGTAGTGAAACAGATATAATTGGGTTTATGGATGTTGAAGAGTTAAAAGATTTTAATATCCAAATAAATAAAGAGAAATATCGTAACATGCTAATATCTAAGTTTACTAATTTGAATATTTCAAAAAGCGATATAATTTTTGATATATATCAGTCAAATATTACGGATTATTTCTAACCCATACATTTATAAATATATAAAATATAATATAATTAAGATGAGAATAAAAATAAATGAAAACGAATCATACGATATAAAATTCGAAGTATATGATGAGATGACAGCAGAAGAGTTTTCTTTTCTTATGAATAGATTAAAAGAAATTGAAAAGATTGTCTGTAAGAATTTAGGAGTGATTCAAACTAATGTAAGAGCGAAAACTAAGGATGTGTCACAATATCCGTGGACAAACAACAAAGAAGAATGTATCAAATTTTTGAAATTTTATTATTCAGCATCTCCTGCCGAAAAAAGAAAATACTATGCTGATAATAATTTCATAAAGACAAATGCATCTTCATCATTGTATTATTCAAGGCAGAAGTGGGGTATTAAACCTCAAGATGTAGGATTAAAATCATGGCCACAACCCGGCTTTAATGCAATTAGAAAATGAAACAAGAAGTAACTTACAAATCAAAACAATTGTCAATGTCAGAGTTAGTTGAAATTCTTAGAAAACTCTTTAAGAAACATATTGGAGAAAACAGAGGAATTTCATTACAGGAAATTTTAACTGAACTGTTCCCTGAAAATTATGATTGGAATATTTGGAAACAAATTGGGTATGTTGAAATTATCAAGAAGGCAATTGTTCATTTAAGATGTGAAAATGGTATTTTAGTAATTTCAAAAAGTAACTTATACTTTATTCCAAATACACAAGATGAAGTTAACTATTACAAAAATGTTCTAAAAAGAAATATTAAGTCTATGAAGAGAAGTATTATTAAAGCTGATAAATGGATAGAAGGAAAAAAGTGGAGAAATATTTAAAGTGACACAAATATTAGGAACAGATAAATATGTAGTTAGTTTTTATAATGCTAAAATGGTTAGAGGCGGAAAAGTAAAACCAGAACATTTTGTATATAAGCAATGGGGAAGAGTGCAGAGAATTGATAAGAACGGAAAAGTTATAGATGAAATACCCTTTAGTGAGTACGGAGCTATGTTAACATTTATGACAACCAACTTAAGAAAAAAAGTTATTAAGAATTTAAAAGAGCACACAAAAAAAGAAGTTGATAAACCAGTAAAACTTCTACGGAGAAAATAAATGAGTTTTTGGAAAATAATGTGGTTGGGATTAGCAGCTTTCTTTTTAATTTCAGGGGTGTATGATTTTAATTTTTTCGTTTTACTATTAGGTTGTTTATTTTTATACCTAGGGGCTATAGCAAAATGATAACCTATGTCGGAACAATGGATGAAATAGTTAGCTATATTGAAACATTAAAAATGAAATATGTTTCATTAGGAGAAGTTATAAAAAATGAAAAAACCAGTGAGCTTAAGAAAAGGACAGACCTTTAGATATTGTTTTGAATGTGAACAAAATAGAATATTTAGATATGACTATACTATAAAACATAGTTATTGCGCATCATGTGGGCGGAGTTCACAATTTTCTTCACGTCCAATTGAAGAAGGAACTTTCCAATCACACAAGAAGATTTGTGAAGTTGTGTATAAATTTTTAGAAGAAGATAAAAAAGATATAACCAAAGGTTTTGGGCATCAATATTTCAAAACATTAATTAAGAAAATAATGAAAGAATCAAAAAAGATAGTTCCATATAATTATAAGGAGGTACAAAAAAAATGAAAAATACAGGACAGATTGATTTGACTATACTTTTAATTGTAATAGCAGTAATTGTTTCTTTAGTAATTTGTTTTCTAGGATTTGATTATGTTCCTGCTGGAAACATTGGTGTTAAAGATACACTTGGGAAGATTGATGATATTCCAATGCAACCTGGATTTGCTTGGACAGGATTAACAACTTCAACTAAGTCAATGACAACTCGTATTCAGTTAAAAGAATATGAGTCATCATCAGCTTCAGGAGATATGCAAGTAGTTAAAACTAATATAGCATTGAATTTTAAAATTAATCCATTGTCAGCACCAGAAATTTATAAGACAATCGGAAAAAATTATCAAGATATAATTATATCGCCAATAGTTCAAGAAGCAGTTAAATCTTCAACAGCAAAATACACAGCCGAAAATTTAGTTAAAGCAAGACCTATGGTTAAAAAGGATATTTCAGATTACATTATAAATCGTCTTGAAGACAAAGGATTAATTGTTACAGAAGTTTCAATTACAGATTTTGAGTTTAGTCCAGAGTTCGATGCCGCTATTGAAAGAAAGCAAGTAGCAGAGCAAGATGCTTTAACAGCAAAAAATAACTTAGACGCTATGTCATACACATCACAAGCTATGACGTTACAGAAAGATGTTTTGGAAATCAAAAAGATAGACATAGAGCAACAGAGAGTTGAAAATGAAAAATTGTGGATAGTGAAGTGGGATGGAAGAATGCCAACATTCTTATTAACAAGTTCATCAACAACTGGTGAAGAGACTGTTCCAAATATGATACTTGATATGTCTTCATTAACAAACTAATATGGCACTCTTTAGATATTTCCTATTAATATTAGCTATATCATTAACGGTAGCATTTTTCTTAAAGTACATGGTTTTTTGGATTATGAAACTACTGAAAAAAGAAAAGGAAAACTTTGAAGAAGTCGTTTGGGAGTTTAAGTAAACAAAACATTTATATATTATATTTTTTATCATTTAGTATGGCAGTTAAACAAATGAAAATCCTTATTCATAGTCAAGGGGAACAACTGAAACTAGAAAGGTTGAATACGGAAGTATACAAATCCCCTTGTCATAGTCACAATGTAAAACCTGTAAGAAAGAAAAGAGCCCTTGTGGTTTCGAGTCGTTGCTAATGTGATGACTTTTGACAAGTAATACAGTGTTTGTGAAAGGCCGAAAGGCGAACTCAGATAAAACCGTGAGTAAGCCCCAGAGATTGTATCAAACTTCTCTGGGGATTCATAATCAAAATGATAAACCAAAAAACAATTAGAAAGAAAATCACAAAGGAAGAACAGGAAGAAATGAATCAGCGTAGAAAAAACATGGGTTTAGAAGAGCAACCAATTCTAGATGATTTGTATATTGAGGTGTTGGTAGGATGATAGACTTAAACAACTTAGAACAAATAACTGAGGAAGAATATTGGAATAATTTTGATAAAAATGGATATAAAGCTGAAATGATTTTTTTTCAAAAAGAAAACTAAACAGGAGAAAGAAGAATGAACATACAAAAACTAAACCAAAGACAAGCACGAGACTTATTAGTTAAGTTGGAACTATGGGACGATTGTTTAGTTAGAGCTGACGGAAGAATAGAATGGCAATGTGAACATGGTGTAGGGCATACAATATGGTTTCCTTTAGATTCAGATGGAACTCATGGGTGTTGTCACATGGGTTGTTGTTATGATATTGATAAGATGATTAAAGGATTGAAGGAGAAGGGCGAATGAAAACCTTAAATAATTTATCCTGGGGATTTATGGGTATGGGGTTTGGAATAATATTAGGTGAACAAGAAATTCTTAGACTTATGTTTGGAATTTTTCTTTTGATGTTCGGAACAGGAATACAATTTATAATAGGATTTGATAAATTGGAACAGGAGAAATTGGAATGATAGACTTAAACAACTATGAAGAAATTACTAAAGATGAATTTGAACTTTTAGATTATTTTGAAGGAATAGAAATTTATGACAGATACAAAGTTAAATCTTATTACTTTAAAAAGAAAACTAAAAAGGAGAAAAAAAATGGATGAAGAAGATAGAAAATTAGTATTTGAAATTATGAGTAAGATGATAGACCAAGCTCAAATACTCTTTGACGAAAAAAGATTAGAGCATTATGTTAAATTCAAAATAGTCGCAAGAGAAATAAGACTTGGAGATTATAGTCTTGGAGAAGAAATCACTATGGACCAAATAAAAGAATGGAAGGAGTTGAAGAAAGAATGATGCAACTATTTAGATTCACCAAAAAAGGAAAGTGCGATGTCTGTGGAAAAGTCACACAAGTAACTCAAGAATGTAAGGAATGTTATTTTAGTGGATTTGAAATTGATAAACAAATTGAAACATTGAAGAGGATGAAAGAATATGTTGAAAGGAAGGAGAAACAAAATGAAAAATCAAAGTGACATAAGTAAAGTCTTGGAAGGAAAGGGACAAATCCGAACAAACCCCTTTTGTATTTGCGTTGGGCTAGTTACGACTCGGCAAGATGGTGGGAGTGTCACTTTAAATATCCATCACTTATGTCACTCCCATTTAACATGTTAACTGATTTACTGAAAAGAGGAATTGAAAGAAGAAGATTAGAAAGAACAGCTGGAAGCTATAGAACTTCAGCTGATACACTAATAAATTACAGAACAAAGTATGGAGACGATGAATTTCTTCAGGGTTATATAAAAGCTTATTCTAGAAATTGGTCTCCAGAAGTTTTAGAGGAGTTAAAAGAAAAATGAAAATAACAAAATCAATAACAAGACAAATAGGATTAGTAATGCATCGTATTGTAGCAAAGAAGAATGGAGTAATAGTATTCTATAATGACGAATATGCCAACAATTTAATCAAACAAATAAAAAAAGAAACAGACTTTTTATTGGGGGATAATGAAGGGCATCAACTTTACATGGCGGTTAAAAATACAAGTAAGATAGTTGGTGAAATTGCAGAGGTTGGTTGTTATAGTGGAGGTTCTTCAAAATTAATCTGTGAAGCAAAGGGTGACAAATCATTTTATATCTTTGACACTTTCACAGGACTTCCAGAATTAACCAAACATGATACTTCTGAAAATTTTGTAGAAGGAAGTTTCTTTGTTCCATTGAATTTGGTAAAGGAATACTTGAGTGGATATAGGAATGTTCATATTTACAAAGGACTTTTCCCATCAACTTCAAAACCAATTGAAGACAAAAGATTTTCTTTTGTGCATCTTGATGTTGACTTGTATGAATCAACCTTAGATAGTCTAAAGTTCTTTTATCCAAGACTTAATAGAGGGGGTGTTTTAATATCACATGACTACGCACAATTATCAGGAGTTAGAAAAGCGTTTGATGAATTTTTCAAAGATAAACCAGAACCAATCATTGAAATGTCAGGAACACAATGTTTGATAGTAAAAATATAATGGAAGTGAACAATAGAGATTTAAGACTAATAGCTTTAGGATGTTTCAGATATAGTTTAGGAAGGAAGACTTACATGCCACAAGTGACTACTGAGTTTATTATGGCCAACAAAGAGATTTTTAGAAAGCACGATTGGAAAAGCTTCATTGAAGAGATAAAGTCTTGTGACGATTTAGGAATGGATTGCGATGCCAGCACGTGGCTCAAGTTCTCAGTATTTTGTTTGGAGCAATTGAATGAAAACAGAAAAAGTTAGAAGACATTCAGGAAGAGTAACTCCTAGAATTATTAAACCTAAAATGAAATATGATGAAATTAAAGAAGAAGCTTTAGAACCTACTGAAGAATATAATGATTGGGAAAACTATCGAGACGGTTTTAGGGATAAAAAATATTTAGAATGGAAGAAAAGAGACAAGGAGAAAACTTAATTAAATTTTTGTATTTCTGTATGTTTTTGTATTTTTTAAAACAATATATTTCAGTGAACATTTGTGTGAGCAATTAACTGCTCTGTAACTTCTAATTCCAGTCCTGATTCTTCTGTTCTTTTTAAATTCTGAATATTTCTGAAAATCTCTACCGCACACTCTACATTTTGCTGTGACTATCTCAGTATCTTTATATTTTCTCCTTTTTATATTTGCTTGTTTCATAGATTCTTTATAACAATCATCACAAATCTTTTGAAATCTTCCTGTTGGTTCATACATCTTATCACACTTATTACAACATCTTCTCATCATCTTATAGTTAGCATCTTTTCTTGTTATCATGTTAATCATCTAATTGCATTGAATTTAATTCACTGTGTTGTTTTCTACCTAATGTTCTTTCCCATTCTCTGGAACATTTTTGTGAGCATGTTTTGGAATTGCAAGACCTAATTCCTTCAGCTGAGTGTCTTGATGTTCTTTTTTGAACATATCTCTTATAATCAGCATTACAATTAATACATTTTTCAGTCGTAGTTTTCACACTAGTTACATAAATAACAACTTCACCTTTTTTACTTGTTGTTGTTTTATGTTCTTTGTTACACCAAATACATCTTACTCCATATTTTTCTTCAAGGTGTTTATATTTTTCTATTATCTTTTTGCTTGGTCTTACATGAGTTTTCCACTGACATAAGTAAATAAAATTTTCTCTTGTAGCGATTGCATCAAACCCTTCGTTGTCAATAATAATGTCTTTTGAGAATCTAGAATGTGGTGCTACATAGTTGATGTGATATCCCTCTTCAATCATTTTCTTTATGATTGAGCTATTGGTAGCTTTCATTTTTGTTCTTGTGCTCATATATTTATCAATCTTTTTCACTATTTAAATTTTTTTGATTTGTCGGAATTAAACACATTATCAACAAAAACATAGTGTGAAGAATTACTAATGAGAGACTTGCCCACATATTACTGAGTGCTATTATTAAAC
>Ga0210003_1000805_pt1 | contig 28392 bp, 70 predicted proteins | sample LantaG_FD_182804 | JGI IMG/M metagenome (GOLD analysis project Ga0210003, IMG submission 182804) | Deep subsurface microbial communities from Baltic Sea to uncover new lineages of life (NeLLi) - Landsort_02402 metaG (SPAdes) (version 2) | ecosystem: Environmental > Aquatic > Marine > Oceanic >... | reverse complement strand
ATACTTCCATGACTTGCGGTGTAATTAATTGTGAGGAAATGGATATAGCAACGTTAAGAGTTACAATAAAAACTGAATCTGGTGATCTTAAAGAGGGCGATGTTAGAGTTTGTAGTGAACATGAAAAGCAAATGAAATCAAACCAACAATCAAAAGAGGGGTTTTATAATTGAAAACAAATGTGCTAGTTCCAATGAGAAAAGATCAATCAGATCCATTCTTTTATGCAAATGATGGCGCAATAGCTGAAATCAAACATGGGGAATATACATTCTATGTTTGGGCTTGTGGGGATATTGATCTAACAGAAAAGAAAACAGGCGATAGATATGGCAATAATAATGTAGATGAATTATATCATCTAACTGATGATCAAATATCCGATGAGTTCTTTGATTGGACTAACAATAATTGGTTTGAAATATCAGCACAAAAGAAAATGTCTGATGATAAAAATGAGTTTATAGATCTTAGTGAACTTGCAGAAAGTTATGAAAGTGCAATTTCAGCATTGACAGATGTTGCAGAAGATAGAATAAAAGAATGGGGAATAAGATCATGAGTGTTTACCGATGTGTATTTTGTGGTGGGAAATTTGACATTGATGATTTTGATGATTTACATCATAAACCAACAGAGAAAGAACTCATAGAAAGTGAAACTCACATTGAGGGATCAAGTTATGAATGGTGGGTTTGTAATTATTGTAACAAGGAAAGAAAGAAGATGAGGAAAGATCATGAGTAAACATATTGTAAACCCAGAACTCATGAAAAAGTTTAAGGAAACAAGCGATGTTGTTATGGGGAAACTAAACAAACAAGAACAAAATAGTGTAGTTGATCTTATGGAATCCTTTATTCTTTATCGCTCAGGCAAATTAACCAACACCGAACTTGATGAAAAGTTATTGTTCACACCAAAAAAGATAAAGGATTCAGCATACACACTTGATGAAGTTGTCCAATCACATCATAATAAATCTGGTATCAGAGCAGAGTTTGAAGTAATCACAGACAAAAAGGAGATAAAGAAAATACATGACAAATGATTTGATGTTGAATATTGTAGTTAAGATCGGTATTAATTTTAGCGATAGTGTCAAGCATAAAAAGATAATAAATCTATTACAAGAGATTGAAAAACTGGCAACCGTTGAAGATCTAATAGCAGTAGAAGATCTAGATGGGGTTTACAGATTGAAAAGGGGAGATGATATTGAATAAAAACTTGACAAAGAAACAGATTTGGGATCTTAACTTTGATAAAATGACTACAATGTTTGAGGGTAATGATGAATAAAAAACAAGCAGAATCATTGAAGATGAATACGTGTGGACTAATTCAAAGAGTAGAGTGTTACGTTGATCAGATGGAAGAACATGGTATGCCAAAGAAAGAACTCGATAAGATCAATGAATTAGTTGGTTACATCTTAAAACTGAATCAGAAATATGTGAGGTTATCTAAATGAAAACCAAAGTTGTATCGGTAAAAGATTTGTTTAATCCAAAGTTAAATCCTAAACATAATCTAAGTGCAGAGTTTGTATTCAAGAACATTCCAGAGTTAAAGACTGAATCTCTTAGACAAGAGTTAGACATGTTTGGTCGCAGAGTAGAGGGGAATCGAAGTGAGGGCGAACCAGATATTGTATATATTGGAGCTGAAACAGCAGTCATGGAATTTTTTGAATCAACAATGAGCGCAAATGATCAAGTGTGTTGCAAAGATGTATTCACAAGAAGATGTAATGCAAGTTGTGACTTTAAGATCACAGCAGAACAGTTAGAAAACAATTACAATGGCGATGAGGAATCTGCCAGTAGTGAGTTGTGGGATCATGTTTATTCACACATAAGAAAATACGGAGAGAGGAAATGAGCGTTGGTAACTATCGATTCTATCGAGACTTAAATGGGAATCAATACCGTTGGTATGTTCAAAAGCAATCAGACGGAAAGTTCCATGCCGAAATAATCAAAGTAAGATCAGGAGCTAAGACCATTACACGAATCTCTAAAAAGAAAAAGAACGTGATTCAATGGTGTAAAACAAACTATCGAAAAGCAAATACTAAACAAATTCCAGAACATAAATTGAGAAATCTAAAGTCTAAATTAAAAGAAAAGGACTTGGCATTGGCAAGAAAATTACTACAAGAACAGAAACGTGAACTAAAAGAATCACGTAAACCAAAGTTCACAAAGGAAGAAACTAATCTATTGACTTCACTAAAACAGAAAGATCATTATGTTAAACTCGTAAAGAAATGTAATACAAAGATAAAATCAATGACCACAAGAAAGAAAACATACGAGAAGAAGATCAAACATTACACTAGAAAATATGAAAAGATACTTGGGGATCAGAAAATGAGGGTGTCAAGATGAAAACTAATCGAGAGTTAAGAGTAAAATACAAACGTAAAATGCGTATGGCAAAGTATCAAAAGACCGCAGACTTGGATATTGTAAGATCAATACAGACATTATTTATCAAGAATCTTATTGCATACAAAGACAATATCCGTGACAGTAATATCAAACAGGTCATAAAAAACTGTTACAAGATAGCAGATCACTTTGTTAAGATAGAAGAACCAGACGATCTCTTTTCATCTGAATGGATTAGAAAAGAAACAAAACAACTTGAGGACAAGTTCTACAATTCTAAATACAGAAACTTTGGTGTAGAATATGAAGCTGTGCAAGTTGCAATCCACAACCAACTGAGAGATATTGGGTTTGATCATTGTCTAGATCATAAGATCAACTTGCATTATTGTGATAGTTGTAAGAGCAAATTTAACTTGGGGGAAGATGGCGATGTGTAAAAGTGAATATGTATCTCGATTAGAAAAGGGCAAATGGAAATACAAGTCTGGCAAATATGAATTTTCAAGACCAGACGGAACGAGTGAGATCTTTTACTTGACAAGGGAACAAGCAAGATTCATGTGTAAGATCTATGAACGAATTGGATTCAAAGAAGTGTATATCTTGGAAGAAATACACAACACCGACTTGCCAAAATGGGAGAGAATCTAATGTCTAAATGTATGTTCTGTGAAGAACAAATGGATATGCCGATAGCATGTAGCGAATGTTGGTTTAACATTACTGATGAAAATGTATCTACAATGACAGTCTTTGGTTTATCAGGAAGCAATAATGATTATGAATCATTGATCTTATTGAGAGAATGGACTGGCTTGGGAGAACAGATATGAGCAGAGGAAGTGACAACTATTATTCTATATTAGAATGGCAAGGCATAACGGAATTAGTTGATCCAGTATGCAAAGAATGTGATGGAGAAAGATACTGTGATTATGGATATGGCGAAGATGTAAGAACTGAACCTTGTGAAGCATGTAATCTTGGTGGAGATGAACCCGATGAAGATAGAGATGATGGCTTTTGAGATCAGGTTTTGAGATAGCAATAGAGGGATTGATCTTAAATAATAACAGGAGAGAGTTCTCAACAATAGATCTGATGTGTGATGTTTGTCGCAAAGAGACTGCTAAATATGAAGCTGATGATTATAACGATAGTAAAAAAAGGATATGTGAAAAGTGTTATAGTCAATTAGTAATGTGTTGTCGTAGAATGGATATGCAATATACAAGCAAGTCATACTTGAAAAACAAACTCTTTGCAAGGAACGTACAATGTAAAAACTGTAAACATACAGGCGTTGATTTCTTTAATCCAGACAAGGGAACGAACTCTGATCCAATATTAACGGAGCTTGATCATGACTGATAAGAGTGATCTTAAAGAGCTCAAGCTTCAAATCAAGAACCTTAAAAATGAGATGCGCGCAGTCAGGAAGAATAAATCAAAGACAAAAGACAAAGTTCTTGAACAGAAATTAAAGATCGCACAGGTAGATTATCGTCAACTCTACATGAAAATCTACTCAAAAGAATACTACAAACTAAATCCAGAGGTGGTAATTCGTGCTGTGACCAAATACAAACTGAGTGCAAAAGGAATAAGATCAAGAGACAAGTACGAACAATCAGCTAAAGGCAAGGCACGAAAGAAACTCTGGGCGAAAAGAAAGAAGCGATAATATTATATGTTATAAACATCATTCAATAAGGTGTGAAGATCTGTACGAAATGTAAGGCGCAAGTTTTTGATACCGTAAACGAATGTGGTGTATGTGGCAACAACAATTTCGAACATCTTTAACCATCTACCAAACAATTTACAAACAATTAATCATTCTACATTTTAGGTTTATAAGCAGAAAGTTTGTTTATATGCAGAATTAGATATGTTTATAACATAATGTATGTTATACATACAGTATGAGTAACCACGTTATACAATTCGGAACAGACGTTGAGAGAAAGAATGTAACAACAAACCCAAATTTATTCAGAAGCGGTATGATGTTTATGAAAGTCAACGAAGATACAATCAAATATTCTTATGGTGATCCGTTACAATGAGAAGTTACAGACGAATCCTAATCGGAAATGGCTTGGCAAATATCCCAGCTAAGATCTGTTCAATAGGATCATCAGCATTAAAATCACAAATCGGAAACGGTTGTCCAGCTTGTCAAGGCGATGTTGGAAAGAAAAACTACTGTAAAGGTTGTGGTCAAGAGCCAACAAATGATGAGATAATCAAACTACTTAAGATCAGTAAGACCGAAAGAATCCCAATTAAACAAGAACACCTAGACCAACTAAAGGAAAAGGAATTAAAGATTGAGATTCTTGGAACTCTAGCAGAGAAAGACATTGACGGAATCGTTTTAGGAATGACTGATAATGTCTATTACATCTTTGAAGATGAGAAATCCAGAGTAACTAAACCTCTTGGTATATTGAAATCAGGAATAGAGCAGAGCAAAAATGTGTTGGTTGTAAACTCTACCATCTCAGGTTCATCAAAAGTGGGCTTGGTAAGATCAGTAGAGATACAAGGAAAGACTGTATTGATATTGCAACTTGTAAAATACATGGAATACGCAAACAAGATAGACGAAGATTACACCGCAGTCTTAACACCAGACGAGGAAAAACTTGGATTAGAATACGTGGCAAACCAAATCAAACCTATTGATCTAAAGACAATAGAAGATCCATCAGCCAAAGTCATACAAGACATACTTGACGGCACACCAATAACTGTGACAACACCTAGCAAGGCAACAAATGAACTAGCATTTTTCGGAGCTGTTGAAGCATGATTAGTTTGAAAAGTCATTACTCAAAGATCTTAAATGCTGTATGCCACTTTGAGATCAATGATGATAACGGTCTTGTTGTCACTATTGATTTTGATAATAGATCCTTTGCTGACATGGAATACCTCAAATTAATTGGGGAAGATGTTTTCAAAGAGGGAACTAAATTTTACCAATGCGGTAAAACTACCACAGAAATTGTGAAAGAAAACTATGAGAGGGATCAATCATGAGTGCAAAGGAATTGACGAGTAAGGAAGTGCATGAACAAATCATAGAGTTCAGCGATCAAGTTCATGATCTTATGATTGCTAATGATAGTGTTGAACGAGCAACAAAGGAATTTACTGACGAAAATTTGCGCGAACTCGATATTAAAATGACTGCTATCCTCACAGGCATTGATGAATTGCACACATGGATCAAGGAGAAGTTAGCACAATGACCGAAAAATGTTACTGCAAAGATGGTAATTGTGTAAACCAAATCCTTGATCTTACCGATGAAATTGGAGAGAATCTATAATGGAATTTACACGCTGTCCTATCTGTGAAGAAAAAATAGACTTGGAAGTAACCTATCCAGAACTAGAAGTTGTTGGACATTTCCTAAATGATCACACAGACTTACTAACAGGAGAACAAACTAAACATAGCTATTGGGAAAAGTACGAATATGGTGAGGAGAATTTCGAATGATTTCCAGACGAGAATCAGCTAGACGAGAAGAAGCTGAATACAATACACAAGAAAGAAACAGGATCAGACTTGCAAAGGAAAGAGCAATAGAAAGATATGATCTTGATACTCTAGAAAAAATAGCAAGAGTAACAGGCATGAATCGTTACTTGAACAGAGATGAGGATTACTAATGTGTGAACATGAATCATATTCAATGGTTGGAAACTTTCCAGAGGGAATGTTTGTTGATGGGGAATCACTTGCCAACAAGATCACATGCGATGAATGTGGCGAGGTCGGTAAAGAATACTATCAATTTGTTGAACGAAGATGGGAGAACATGAATAATGATTGACGAATATGACAATGATAAGTTTGTTGATCCAGACAAATCATTATTGTTAGACTTGGAGAGCGAACCACAATGAGTGATATGAAAATGGCTATTCAAGTCTTAATGATGTTACCACTAAGATCAATGCTCAAAACAAGACCAGACGGAGAAGATAATTTCCTTGTTTACCCATACGTGAACGGCAGAGAAAAAGGATTCTGTTTGATTAAAAATAACAAACGAACCTTATCTGAATGTAAAGCAATAGTATTTTCAGAGAACAGATCATCTGATGGTATGATATACATCGTTGGTAAATGTAAGGACTTTAACATTTGGGATAATGGGGAAGACTGTAACTGTGTATCAGAAGAATTTTGGAAACAAAATCGTAAGATATTTGAAACAGATCAGATCAATCAAACATTAAAAATGATTAGAAAAGAGTTCAAACTTGATAGTGTTTATCAAGAATTTATGATGGAGATCAAATCGAAATGATGAAGATAGTTGAGATCAATGAGAGGGATAAGAGTGAAAAGATCACATACTTTGTTCTTCACATCGATGAAAAAGATATTGTAAAGGTTACAAAGTTGATTGAACTTACGTGGAAAACAAAAGATTATGATGTTGCATTGTTAAAGAAAAACCTGATCGATGGATTCAATCCAGATAAGATCGAGTTCATTTATGATTGCACACTTGATACACAGAACTTGGTGGAGCTGTCTTTCTAATGATACACAACCTAGCTAAATCATTGTCCAGTAATGAATTTCTTAGAGTTATTGATCTTGCATTAAGGCGAGCAGTTGATAATGGAGAGGATCAATATAGCGAAAAAGAACAAAAGATGTTTACTAAAATGAGAGAAATTAAAGACAAGTACGCAGAAAGATTCGGGGAGATGTTATAGAATGAAACAATGTAGTGAATGTAAAGTCACAATGTTTGACGGAGCTATGGAATGTGGGGTTTGTAATTGTAGTGATCTTATTAATTTAACACCGCCAAAGAAAGTAACAAAGGCAAAGATAGTTCCAACAAAACAACACATGAATATGGATCTACAAAAACAACAAATTGCAAATTTAGTCAATATTAATTCTGATGATGTAACTTACTTAGACCACAAAAGATATGAAGTTAAATCTAAATCAAATCCAAACATAACTTACATCGTTGATCTTAATAATATGAAAGATCATAAAGGTAAATGTCTTGGTTACAGATACAGTCAAAACTGTAACCACTTGGAGAAACTAAGACAAGCTGGGGTTGCAGTATAATGGTGTTAACATATTACATGATGAACAAGATCAATCAGATGAAAAAGGAAGAAGATGGAGATAGAAAATAATGTTAGATGAGAAAGAATTAACTATGAAATTGGTTTGTCCTAGTTGTGGCTATCCACAAGAACATGATGTGCCAGTAATTTTATTCCATGAAAGATCATTACAGGATAAAGAATTAGATGAAATAACAACAAACTCTTTGACTTGTATGAGGTGTGGCAAGTGGTTAATCGAGTTTAGTTTACAACCAATAACAGAGGGGGAAGAAGAATGATCGTCTTAGCAGTTCTTATAGGAATTGGATCGTTTAGTCTTATGATGGGGTTAATCTATTTGATGAGAAACAAAGAGAGGGCTTTGATAAAATGATTAACAAGCCTAAAGAAATCTCATACGGAGTAAACCCTGACCTAGTTGCAGAGCCAAAGTTCGATGGCATGAGGGGAATTATAAGATCAAACAATGATAAGTTTGATCTATTATCTGTGAGAAATGACATATACAATTCCAAACTCATACAGTTCCCTGAGATTATTCCTATCCTACCTGATGATACTGAGATTGATGGAGAGATATGTATTCCATTATCTGATGTTAGTGCAGACTTTGGTAGCTTACAGAAAAGAATTACAGTTCAGAATAAACAAATAATCCAACACTACACAAAGACAATACCTGTAAAGTTTATGGCATTTGACATACTGAAATACAAGGGCAGAGATGTAACAGGACTTGGTTACAAGGAGAGGAGAGACATGCTAAGATCAATCATAACACCAGAACAACAGAACATCGAACTTGTGCAGGTAGGAACTCCAATAGACATGTGGAACAAAGTAATGGAACAAGATGGCGAGGGAATAGTTGTCAAGAACACTCATGGTAAATATAATGATCAATGGTTCAAGCAAAAGAATTGGAAAGAATCTGACTTTAAGGTTGCAAGCATTGAAGAACGAAAGATAAACTGGGTGTTAAATTTGGAAGATGAGAACAAAAAAGACGTAGGCAAAGTAACCATGACAGGATATGATCGAACAGAAGAACTCAAACAAAAGATTATTGGCATGACTGCTGTGGTAAAGTATCTTGGCTTTGGTAACAAACTTCGAATCCCAATACTAAAGGAGCTAAGATCATGAGTAGTGAGGGGTTAGCAGTTTTAATTGGTGTGAGATCTCTTGAACAAGAAGTAAATGAATATCTAAAGACCTTGAGTGATGAAAAGAAACATATGAAGAAGATGAGGATGAAGAATAGAATGAGTTGTAGTTGTGTATGCCACGATGAACTTGATGGTAGGTTCTTTATCGATGGAGAAAACTATTGTGATGTATGCGAAGATTCACACGGAGAAGATGAAGATGAGGATGAGATATGAAGAATGAAAGGAATGTTGGAATGGAATAAATGAATAATGTTTATAACATAATGTTTGGTATAGGAGATACAGAATGACATTATCTATTATTTTAATACGTGCAAAGGCAGAAGAATGGTCTGGCTCTGCATTTTGTAGATCAAACAAAGAATCAATCTATCTTAATCACAATCTATGTGTGAAATGCAAGTTACAATATCCAAAAGATTCAATCCAATGTGTAATTTGTAAGAAACCATTGAGAACTAAATCAAAGAAAAAGACATCTACTCACTATGAGTATGGAGTTGTGGCATGAGCATGAATGATCTAGACCGATATGTAGAACTATGTTTTGGTAAAGATCAATGGGGAAGATGGACAGATGAGAATGAAAAGGAATTACAATCTCTATATCCCAAGATACAAGGACTGATAGAATTGGGTAAATTAAAAACATGGAATGTGGAGAAATTTGAAGAACAAATCAAAGAACTAGAATCCCAAGTAGCCAAGTTAAAAGAGGATGGACATTATGCTTTCAATAAATCAATGGAATGGAAACTCAAAGCACTTGAATACAAATCTACATTAGATAAGATTAAGACTAAATTAAATGATAGACAGTATTATTTATGGGTGGAAAAATATGATTTAATTGCAGATATTGAAACAATATTTGAGGATAACAAATGAAACTCTGTGTGACTTGTGACATAACATTGTTTGATGGTGCTACATCTTGTGGTGTCTGTGGCAATAATGATCTTAAATCATTGACCAAACCTAAAATAGAAGAACCGCAGGTGGAAGAACCTGAATATGATCATGATCCAGATGCACCAATGAAGCAAGTAGATTCAGTAGAGAGAGTAGAACAAATGGAGAGAGCAAGACAAAGACAAGCACAGGCTAATGCTTTAAAGTCACAGGATGTTGCACGATATGTTGCACGACAATTAGCATTGAATAAAGTTGTCCGCAGAACACCTAGAAATGTTGTGCCAAGTATCAAACAACCACAACAAACACATTGTATTATGTGCAATAGACGAATAACGATTGGAAGTCGTTGTCAAATATGCAGATTAGAACAAGCATCTAGTATTACAAATGCTTTAGGTGGGGGAATCAAATCAAACGGGGGAGAAAATCTATGCAAGGCAAATGATTGCACTATGAAAACAGTTCGTGGTAGCTATTGTCCTTTCCATCATTCACAATACAGAGAAAAACGCAGACAGCAACAGGATAAATTTAGAAATGGAGACACAACATGAAAAGTTGTGACAGATGTATTCATAAAAAAATGTGTATAGCAAGATCAAGCTACGATGCAGTTGTAGAATCATGGAATATACAATATCCATTCGTACAAATGGCTAAAAATGGTGACACCATAGCCGAACAATGTAGCGAATATCAATCACTATCTGATATTCATTTAGTAACAAAAGATCAAAGAGAACCTGAGCCACAAGCAAAGCAGAAACCTAAATATGATTATCCACCGACATGATTAAGAAAAAAGACTACACATTTAGAAATTTTAGCTTAGGATTCTTTATGTTCATGATCTTATCTTTAGTAGAGTTTGTAATTGTAGTATCATACGTAATGAGTGATGGAACAGAGGTTGGATTGTATGGTGATTCGGGTTGGTGGTATGTTCTTTTTGGAAACTCTATACTTCCATTAATGTTATTGGGATTGTTTTCACCATTATGGTATAAGACAGACAAATCAAAAGAACCAGTATTAGATAAGGCGATGATTGTATGAAAAAGTTCGTCTTTAATCCAAAGGACATGCTAACAGTAGGCGAACCCTTGATCTTTACCGCAGAAAATAAGCAGGAAGCATACTATATGTTCTTAGAGTATTGTCTTGGTATCAAATTAACACAATTTCAAAAGGAAGATTCATTGAAAGAGCTGGTTTTAGGCAATTACATCTTTGACTTTGTTGATTGTGATGAGGTATTAGATTGAGAAAGATATTTGTAGCCCCATTGTCTAGCCCTGACACTACATTACACATTGATCCTATCGAATGTTATGGTTGTCATGAGGAATATATGCTCACAGTAAGAGAAAATCCATACGATGATGTAAAGAAATACTGTGCCACCTGCTTTGGACACATCTTTACTCTGAAAGATTACGATAATGTGATGAGATCATTAAGTCCTATCCACCAAATACTATGGGAAGTGCCACGATCTAAATTACCAGAGGAAAAGAAAGATGAATGATAAAGATTGTGAGAGATGCAAAGGCACAGGAAAGATCATTAACACATTTCAATCAAAAGAGCAATGCAATACGTGTAGAGGCACAGGAAAGATATGAAATATTGTGATAAATGTGATCTATCAATGTTCGATAGATGTGATGAGTGTGGATTCTGTGGCAATAAGAAACTAATCTGCAATACAGAACCACCAATAACAATACCTGACAAGCCAGACAAGTTCTTTCGTAGATCTATAATAGATTCTATTGATAGGATGGTGGATTATGATAACATCTTAATCATGGGTCAGCAAGGATCAGGCAAAACAACTTTGGCAGAAGCAATTAAACATAATATGTCTGATAAGAAAGGAATAGAATGTCATATCTATGAGAACGACCATGTTATTAGAGAACGAAAAGAGGAGAGTAAAATCTTAGCAGAACTAATAGCCAACAATCACAATAGCAATAAAAACATCATAGTAAGTCAAACCATTATGTCAATACCAAAGCTAACATTAAACAGTCTAAGTAATAACATGGTAATGCTTACATCACTATCCTCTAGATTGTATGAAAACATTCCACCACTATATGATAAATTCAAGAAAACAATCGATGAATTTTATCAAACATCGCCAAACAAAACTCATTATCGTAGATACTTGGCAATGACAAACGATGAAGCTTGGATAGGAACGTACTGATGAAACTAATCTGCTTAAATTTTTGCACTAAACATTGTCAAGGAGGGCTTTGATGACCGCCACCAATCTATCCAAATGGTATTATAATAATTGGGATAAACTAATGTATGTTAACGCAGGCATTATGATTGTATTTGGATTAAGTCTTACTCTTGATATGTGGAGATAACATGTGCATACATAACAACACAGCATCATCAAATCCACAGAAATGCTATGAATGTTTCAATGAGATATTCAATGAAATGACTTATACACAAATAATAAATCATTATAGAAAGTTTAAAAAATCAAAAAAGTTTGATGCTGATAAAGTATTTGCTGAAACTGTAAAATTCTATATGGACAAAAAAGGATATACAAAAGACCAAGCAAATGATATTGCCAGAAAAGTTGTAGAACAACGAACTAAATAACGATATGTTTATAACATAATTTATGCAATGATTAATATGATTACATTTGAAAATAGACAAAAGACCAGAATCATGCGTGAATTAGAAAGCGGAACATTGACCCTTGAACAACTGGAAAAGAAACTTGGACTGCCAAAAATACCAACAACATCTATTCGTGGCAGAATATCTGAACTAAATAAGATTGATCTAGTAGAATCAACCCTAGATGGTTATGGTTGCGCACACTATTCAATTACTAATGCAGGAAGAAGACACCTGTTAGATTCAGTTAAAAAGCAACAGCCATTTGAGGGATATAGTTGAGATGTGGTATCTGTGATAATGTTGTATATTACTATGAACCAACCGACTCGGACTTTTGTTCACATTGCAATAGGTGGTATAAACGATGATTAATTACGGAACACCAGCAGTAAAAGATCTATACACCAAAGGCTACAACCCATTAAGATGTGATGTGTGTCAAGAAAAAAGAAAGGCACAAGACAAAAACACATGTGGTGATAGTGATTGTGTACGCAGATACTTTCAAGCCAGAGTAATCCCTGACGTAAGCGAGGAGAGGATCTTAAAATGAAGACAATCAAACAACTAACCCCAGATGAATTACAAAAATTATACGATGAAGTGGTAATAATGAGGGAGAAAGTATTGACATTTGTTCAAGCGTATGAATCAATGGATGCAAACAAACTAGTATCTAAAACATTCCAACGTGAAATAGAACAAGAGTACGGTAGCAAAATATTGAAAAGACTAGCAGGAAATATAGTCACTACTCATGATGGAGATCAATCTTGACAAAGTTGACAAAGTTCAAAAAGTATGTTTTCGTAAAGGAAATATCCTACATCGCAACAAGCAAAGCAGATGCACTTGAACAACAACAAGAAGAATCAGAAGGATGGTATATCAAACATCAAGACTTTAAATTCACAAGAATAGCAAGACCATCTGCAAGTGAAATTCAGTATAGGTTAGATGAAATCAAAGACCTAGATGATTATATCGAAAGTGAAGATCTCAAAGAACAAGAACTGGCAAAAATAAAATGCACTAGTTGTGGAAAAACACAAGTGATGAGTGAACAAAAGGATCAAGGGGTAACGGTATATTGACCATACATTCTGACGAGTGCCAGACACGTATTGAATATAATGTTCGTCATGATGGTGGAGATTCAAATGGCGGAAATACAAAAAGTCCATGTAAATGTGATTGTCATGGAGTGATCTTATGAATCAAGAAAACATAATCTGGTATCTATTCATGATTCCATTTTGTTTTATTGCAGGCACAGTTCTAATTGTTGGATTCTTTTACATACCTAATCTATTTTATTTAGCAATGGGAATCCTAAGTGCAAGTATGGGTGTGTTCTTTATTTGGTTAGATAAGCACTATGATCTTAGTTCATGTGAGGTAGTCTCAAATTGAACTTTAAAAACTCATGGAAGAAAATTAGAATCTGTAAAAACCCAGACTGTGAAAAAGAATACATGCCTATAATCAAAAGACAACAATTCCACAACACATCTTGCGGATTAAAGTATCGTAAATATCATGCAAACAAATTCAAAAAGGAAACACATGTGATTGAGAAATTAGGCATGGATAACATGTTATCACTTACCTACAAACAACTACAAGAATCTAGAGACGAATCAAAGTATCTAGTTCGCCATCATATTGAGATGATAACCCATCACAAGAGAGAATTGTTTAGACAACAAACTACATTCAACAATTCACACAGATCAATACTGATACGAGACACACAAAAATCTCTTGATGAAAAGAAAAATCAAGAAGAACAATATCGTAAATTCCATGAAAAGAAACTAGAGATGCTAAACAAAGTTCCTAAAAAAAGAGCAAAGGTGTATGAATATGGATAAGATCAAAAGCCTTGATGCCAAAGTGCAGATACATAGACTAGCAACAACGCTGAAAGAAACCTATGATATGCCATTCAAATCAAAAGAGGAGAAGGAAAAAGAGGAAGACATCCTAGAAGAAATCCGTATAATATCAAACAATGTGATCTTAAAAAATGATGTAGATAAGAAAGACTTTGAGGATTTTCTAGAACAACAGATTGGCATGAACGATATTGATGTCATTGATGCAGAGGGAGAAACAATAGACGATGAACAACTGACAGATGTAATTGATCTACCAAAGGGCGAGGCAATCCCATCCATAAAGGCAATCCAGCAGAAGCAGAAAAGTATCAAGGAACAAATCAAGGAACTACAAGATAGAAAGAATGATCTTAAACTGCTAAAACAAAAGGACAACCTGCAAAAAGAGATTCAAAAGATGGAACAAACCATAGCAGAAGAACAAAAGGAAACTCACTATCTAACAGATCTTAAAAACAAGGATGGTCTTGTCAAGCTTAGACATGATACTTACAACAGACGAATGGATGATCTAAAGGTAGAACGCATAAGAATGGATCAGATGATGCTGGAGGAACTGGCAAAAAAAACACCTGACGATGAAACAATTAAGATCATAAAGGAAGCGATAAAGATCAACAAGCAGAAAGTAAACAGGATGCGCACAGTGAAAATCCAGACATACGTTCAGAACTATATGGTGAAAATTCCCAAATGGATTGCATCAGGATCAAAACAGATTAGTGAATTGAGTGGCAGTATGGCAAACATGGGTAATGATCTTAATGAGAAAGGTGGAGGTGGCGGATTCGATAAAGGTAGTGGCAAAGGTAAAGGCAAGAGTAAAGGAGAGAACTTTAGTGCTTTACAAGTTGGCGGAGATGATGATAGTAGTTTTGGATTCGGTGATAGTAAAGGTGGCAACGACTTTGGATTTAATCAAAACAGTATGTTTGGTGGAGAACGTAAAGAGAAATCAGAATCAGAACCAAAGAAAAGAAAGAAGAAAAGGAAGTCAAAAAAGAAATGATTGAAACAATGAACTATACATTTTGGATAGTGTTCCCTTTAGCCATTTTAATTCCAATAGGGTTAATTGGATTGAGGAAAAAGAATAAGGGCTTTGATAAATGGAAACAATAGCAGTTCCATTTGTAGTAATGATTACTATGTTTGTTGGAAGTGGATTGTTTGTAGGTTGTGTTCTTGGATGGAGTTTTAAAATAAGATGAAAGGCTGTAATTGTAATTGCCATTACGGTTACAAAGAATCACAATGTAAGAATTGCACCTGCTTTGATAAGAAAATATGCCCATGTTGTAAACAGGTGATTAAGAAATGATAAAATATTTAACTAAAAATTATTGGTTAACACCTCCTACAACTGAAAAAGAATCCAGATCCATTGAAAGAATTGGATATGTATGTGGTATATTAACACCAATTTTAATCATCATTACATTCATTCTATATAGAGCAGGACTATGATTTACTACATTGATGAACTCAATAAACTAGAATGTCCTGACTGTAAAAAAAGAATGATAGTCTTTTATGATAATGATGTTTATGTATCACACGGTTGTAAACAATGCAAGTTCTTTCGTGAACTGGAAAACATTGAAGAATATAAAAAATGACGAACAATAAAAGCCATACCAATTCAATTCTGAAAGGTTACTATCGCACTTTTCATTTATCAAAATGTAATTTACAAGGCTGTAATAATTTCATTAGTTCATTAACACCAACGCCTAAACGTATATGTAACAGCCATCAAAAACGAGAAAGACATTTACAACTTGATCTTAAAGGACTAAAAAGAATAAGAGACTATTCAGAAACCAAAGCTCCACCACGAAGACAATCCCAAATAGAAAGATCAGAATACAAAAGAATCTAGACGATATGTTTATAACATAACCTTTGCTACATACATTATGAAACACATCTGGTATGAAACACTACCATACTTAAAACAGGACATTGAGGAGTTTGGGAATGTCAAGTGAAGAACCAACAAAAAAAACCTATGGAAGATTCGATCCTAGAGGACTAACTCTAAGAAAAGCAGGGTTAATAATGGGAATGGGATTTGCAGGTTTGTTGATTGCCTTTGCATTGACAGCTTTACAGGAGCTTAAATGACCAACAGGATTACAATCATTTTACCCGATGAAATTGTAACCCAACTCCATGTCATACAGGGAAAAGCCATAGTAAAATATGATGGAAACATATCGTTTTCAGATGTAATATCTATTGGTATGGCTCATGCTCTGGCAAAAGGTTACAACACACAAAAACTTCTTGAGGGGAAAGAGGCAAAAAGACGTTGAGCCACACTATTTTTTCTAAACAAACATGTAAGGTTAATAATTATCTTACAGTTATTTTTATTTCAGGTGTTATTATCTCTGGAATTATTTATGGAGTATTATCCTAATGTTTTCTAAACAAACATGTACGAAATTAACTCGTACTGGGATGATCTTAATGGTGATTGGTGCTGGTCTATCTCTGCTTAGTATCGTAGTAGGAGTAGGGAATCCTGATGGATCATTTAATGGATCATTCATAGTAACTCCTGTTCCATTTGTATTGGTCGGCACAATGTTATTATTTATTTTCACAGTAGAGGATGAAAAATTGACCGACTTGATCAAACATTGTGAAAAAATTCAAGAAAAAGGATGGGCTGAGGATTTGAAAAATATTAACTCATCAAGTAGAATAGATGATTTTAATGATCTTGAATGTTATCTGATGGATAATAATCTAGTTGATTATCAAGCAGACTTGATCAAACAAATGGAGGATAAAAATGGCAGATAAGATGATATGCATCCCATTTTTAGAAATGTTGGAAATACATGATATGATCATGAATAAATCTACTAGTTATTTACAGGTAGCACTTGATCAATCCTCAGACTATCTACAAAAAACCTATGTTGATAACCAGATTGAATACGTAAAATACGAGGAAGATGAAATCCACATGGGCATTAGGAACTATCTTTCAACACTACCAAACGATATGCCCACGATGGAAAAGATGAAATCCACAATGTCATTACTAAATGAAACCTATGATCTTAAACCAAATGATGAAGAAATGTGCAGAGCAATAATTATAGATGAATGTAGGAGAGAAGAAAAGATATGAACTTTATAGAATACTTGCTAACATTACAAATACAAATGACATATCTCAAACTTGATACACCTGAAAGTAAAGCAAAGGGAGATGAATTATTAAAAGATATGTATGAACAGATAGAATTAAAAGACAATCATGAATCAGAACATGATGGTGAGATGGAAATAAATTCATCAACTAAAGACACATCAAATAATTCAATAAAGGATAGGTTGTTTAAATTATGAAAGCAAAATTCAGAGCCTATGGTGGATTTGCAGTTAGCATATTGTTAGCTGTAACAGCAGTAATCGTAATTCTTCAAGAGAACAGGGAAGAAATGTGGATGGCTATACTCTTAACATCTGCGTTCTCATTAGGCATGTTCATCTATGGAAAGTCAAACTATACTGAAAAGAAAAGACTAACTGATGAAAAGGTAAAGAGAAAAGGGGGAAAGAAGAAATGAGTAACGCATTTACTTGTGATAATTGTGGCGATACGTATGATGGTTATCCAAAAATAACAGTCAACCAAATATCAAACATGAGTGGACTGCCAGAAGAATCAGGTGATTATTGTATTGGCTGTGCTAAGAAATTAAACTTTGGAGAGAAGAAATGAAAGCTTGTGGTATTCAGGGTGCAGGATTAATGTTTTCTAACTTGACTTGTAAATTCTGTGGTGAATCATACAAAGAAAGTATAGCACATTTCAAGACCAAACCTATCGTTGGTAAATTAAAATGTGAAACATGTGGTAACGATAGATTCTGGGGGAATAAAAATTGAGTGCGATTGATCTTAACAGTAAAACAAAACTGGAAATACCATTTGATGAACTTAGTGTTAACTGGTCATTCGTAGAAATGCCTGATGAAAAGTATGTGATTGGATTAAAGCCATCCGTAACTGGAATACAAAAACTTGTAGAGAAAGGAGGAGAGCCAGTAATTAATCCTAGTGATAAGAAACCAATCTATTTTGCAACACAAAATCTAACTGTCAAACTATTCACAATGGAAGAATACAATGCACAACTAGAAATGATAAAGAGGAAGTTAATGAGATGAAAGGAATACTTGTATTATTAATCGTAATATTTGGATCACTAAATCTAACGTTCCAGTCTGGAAAGGAGATGGGCATGATAACCATTGGTGGTATTCTATTTGCATTACTAAGTTTCATTGTATTGATCTTAATTGCAGTTAAAGAGGGCAGAAAAGTATCGTATGCTGAGGCTGGAACTGAACCTGTATGTAACTGTGTAATTATCGAGGGTGAACTGATTGATGATAGTGATTGCATGTTACACAAACAAAAGGATGAATCATAAATGGGATTCTTAGAACAAGTAAATTGGAATGATCTTAGAAAGAAGAAAAAAACCATTAGCAAAAGGACAAACAACATTACATGATTGACAGCACAGTAATGATTATTGTTTTAGCAGGACTTGTTATAGCTGTAATTGTTGGTGTAGTAATGAGATTCAAGGCACAAGAATAATGGTATCTGATTGGTGGAAATATAATTGGTTCTGGCATGGAATTAAATCTGGCTACAAAGAGTGCTGTATATTCTTCTTCATGAATGTGTGGAGTGGATTTGATAAAGAAACTAAAGACAACTGGACATCAACAGGAGAGGGTTACATCCCATGTCCTGATTGTTTAGCAAGGCTACTGAGTGAACAAGTCAAGAAAGATCTTATAATACAAAGATCAAGATCATAGAGTGATTGATTCAGATGATAGAATCCACAGAATAACTGCACCAAAAAGAGAAGCAAAACAACTAAAACAATATCTCAAAGACTACTTTGATCCTCAGAAAGTGCTTGGGTATAGCAGGAAGAAACGAAAGTTGGTCATGAAATATCCACGAAGAACGTTCTGGAAAAAGTATTGGATGGCTAGAAATAAGAAGAAAAAATTAAATAATAATAAAACAAAGATAACATGATGGCAAAGAAGAAAAAGAAAGCTAATCCATATTACGGATCAGCAGGCAAATTCAAGATGGGCGGATAGTTAGATATGTTTATAACATTACTTTTACTATCGTAGGTTAATGGGTCTTAAGCTAATCGTAGTTACACAAAAAAATCAAATTAGTAAAGGCTGTCGGAGATGCAAGGAGGGGTTTGAAAAGCAAGAATATATCTTTTCAGTAACAAGATCAACTGGGTCAGATTCATCAAATAATCTTTATCATGTAAACTGTGCCAGACAGGTTCATCTTACAGTCGCAGAACTGTGGTGGAACAGACTAACAAAATACAAACGAAAATCCATTCTACTTGATCTTGATCTTGAAGAACTTGATGTTGAAGAAAACTATGGACTAGCTTATAGATTGTTATCTGAGGAAATTAAAATACAAGTAGATGTGAGGTATTACCAGAAATGAAGTTTGGAATTAAAAAGTTCAGTTTGAAAAAGGAAAAACCTAGCGACTTGATATTAGAAAAAGTTCTTCTCAAAGAAGAAACACTTGTTATTTCTGACGATATAAAAGAGAATAAATTATTAGAATATGATGAACTACAAAGACAATATGTTGATAATCCTACGCTAGAATTAGGTCAAGCGATTGCTAAACTTTTCAATGAAATTTATAATCCAAGACCAGAATCTAATCATCAAGAATCTTCACAAGGATTGGTAGAAGAAACAGATGGTACACAAGACATGATAGATGTTTCAGGAAACAAAGGAAGTCACGTTATGGATGTAAAACAAGATCAGGATAATACAATTATTCAAGATACTACTAGAGCAGGATTTGTAGAAGAACCAGATGACGGAACATATATTGATCCAAACGTAGATCAACCTGCAAAAGTTCCAGATGATGTTCATGTGATGGGGGCAAATCCAGAACCAGAACCAACACAAGAAGCCGAAGCAAGTGTAGAACTTGATAACGATAACGATATAGGAACAGTTAGTGAACCACTTGATCCAAACATAGAGGACATGTTACCACCTGCTAAAGAACAAACCACACCAAAATTCAATGTAAAAGTTGAAGGAAATAGGATCATTGAAAAACTCGAACCGAAAGTTAAACCAGAACCAGTACCAGCCGAAACTGAATCACGGCCTACTGAGGCCGAAGCAGTTGAAGACAACGAAGTTGAATCATCTACTACTGATCTTACTGAACCTGTAAAAATACCAGAGGTTGATCTTAGTGAACCAATAAAAATACCAGATGAGATACCTGCAAATGCAGATCTAACACCTGATGAACTTGAAAAACTTGCACAGGTAAAGAACGAAGCAATTAAAAAAGAGCAGGAAGTGTTACGAGAAATTGGTGCAGAGCGAAGAAGAAAAGAACAAGAGGCAGAACTAATAAGGCAAGAGGCAGACAAAGAAAAACAATATGTAGATTATTTATGGAAACTTGTTGATGATGATCTTAAGGAACAGAAACAAAATATCATTGATGAACAGAAACAAAATATCATTGATGAACAGTTAGCAAAACAACCAGAGAAAAAACTTGAACGTAAATCATGGTCAACAAAGACAAAAGAAGCTGAGGAAGTTGTGCTATCTATTGCAGGAGACTGGCTAAGTGTTGAGGAAGATGAATCTTTTAAACATGAACAATCATTGGAAGATCATACAGAATTAAAAGAGATGTTCAATGAAGAAGAAGAACACCCAAGCATCAGTGAATATACGATTGATGAATCAATAGCACAATTAGAAGAATCCATAACAAAATTACATGCAAAGAAAGAAGCAGAGAAAGTTGCAAATGAAACTCATGATGTAATGGTTGAGGATTCAGACCCAGACTTTGATCTTAAAGAAAAAGAAAACAAAGAAAATGCAAAGCAACTAGCTGATGAAACTATAATTGATATTAAGGAAAAGAAATCATTCTGGAAAAGAGAAAAGAAACCAGAGGTAATTCCAGAAATAGAAACTCCTATTGTTCCTATAAATGATCTAACAATGCCTGCTGATCTTAGTCCTGAACTAAAGAAAGTATGGGAGTTCCTGCCAAATGATAATAAATTAGAGATAATCCAAAAGCACAAGGATGAGAATGTAGAGATAATTCAAGAGAACAAGAAAAAACTATTCGGTAATAAAATAAACTTTTCACTAAAAAGAAAGCAGATGAAACAGCCAGAACTAGTTGATAACCCAAAGTTATTTGCAAAGTTAAAATCAAAAATAATCAAAGTAAAAGCCAATGATCTTCATGGAATTGAAGCATACTGTAACATTTGCAAGCATGAGATAAAGTCTCATCAACTCAAAGGCAAATCATCTGGGTGTGGTGAATGTGGTTGTCTAACAACTGTGCAATCAATCCTTGATGTTAACCATATAAAATTAAAACTCGACTACTCTGAAATAGATCATAGGGATTCAGGAAAGACTTGTAATTGTGGACACAGGGAAATTGTTCACAGAGATAAAGGATTTTGTGAAGAACAGGACTGCTACTGCATTGGATTCAAAGATCAGCCTGAAAATTAGGATATTTGATTCGATAGTAATATCGAGCTTATTCCTAAGTTTGTTACCGATACGACTTGCCTTTGTTCACTATGTTGGTGATCATTGGTTTGGATCATTTGGTGTAATGACTGTAACTGCAACAGTAGTTATCTATCTCACATACAAAAATAAGCTTGGTTGGTTTGGCAGATCAGTTCAGAGATTCTTTAGAAAGCGACACACGAAAAAACGAATACTATTCATCGCTCAATTCATAATCGCGACCTCAATGATCTCGATATTTATCTACGGTGTAAACTATGCTGAGGACAAATTTGAGTTTGAAAAGACTGAGATACTAGCTCTATTACCTAATGAGGGAATGGACACAATGGAGGGCATGACTGACAAAGCTTTGGATGAAGTTATAGACAAGCCAGAAATGATGTTGTATGCAATAGTAATATTTGCCTACTACATGCTGTTTGATTTTGATCATTATTCCCTAGCAGTCTGGACAATTAATGAAATAACCGAAGGACTATACCTGAATCTAGGAAGCGTATTTCTGGTAGAGGAGATTGAAGTATTTGGGATCTTTGTCTTTTTTCACTTTTACGGCAAGAAATTGACACCAAAAGAGCAATAACTTAATTTTTTATAAGACGAGTTTTATGGATTATCATTGGCTAACATGATTGTTCCGTTAGTATTCTTAGGCGTAGCCATAATCATTGCCATGATGATGCCCCTGTTCACTACCATGAATATTCCTACTTCTACTGACTTTATTGGAGTCGCAGAACCAAAATCAACTACCTTTACTTGCGGTGCTGGTCAACCACAGGTAACTGCAAGCCCACCAAAAGCAACCATTGACGGAACAAACTTGGATTATGTTGTCTGTGATTATTCTGATGCTGTAACTGAGAGATTAATTTGGACTTATGAAATGCCAACTAACATGGATTCTACTGGAACGATTGATGTCACAGTTCACTTTACTACTACTGGAACTGCTGGAATATGTTGGGATGTAGCATTTATGCCAAAAGCATCTGGTGAGGCTATAACAACTGGATCATTCAGCGCATTGTCTGGTGGATGTGATTCAGCAACCGTTACTGGAAACTTGGAGACTGCATCAATAACTGGAATAACATCTGCAACTCACACCATCACAGCAGGCGATACTGTCTTCATTAAACTGGAAAGAGACTTTGCTGATGCAGGAGACACCAACACAGCAGATGCAAGAATGATTTCCTTTGAGATGGAGTGGAATTAGTTGTTAGTTGAGAAACAAAAATCTAATCTGATATTTTACGGCACAGTTATGACTTTAATGTTTAATAAGTTAGTAATGGAGGGAAAGCATGGCAACAATATTTGATGCTGGTCTATTTGTTTTGATGCTAGGTACTGGCGTGTTTTCAATGTTGTTAAGCTTTAAGATTGGCGCAGTCTTAATGATCTTATCCATAGTTATCTTCTTTGGTATGTCTATCGTAATGTTTGCACAGTATGATGTGGCGTACACTTCGGAATTTTATGGTACGACTGATTGTACTTTGGCTGATCCCTGTGTGGAAAACAAGTATCTGATTAGAGAAAATCAGAGTTGGTTAGCATGGATATTTGTGGCAATAGGTATATTTGCATCATTACTATTCTTCATGGAGATGATTGGATTCTTTGATCCTACAACACCAAACGAAAATGGAGGGGGATATTAGATGGCTCTATTTCAAGCATCGATTACTATTTGGCTTTTATTTATTTTGATAAACGGTGGGCTATTACTTGTTGCAAATTATGGTCTAGCTCTTTGTGCAGAACAACCTCACATTAGTTGTGGATGGGCTAACGATATGGTTGCCAATGGTATCAACAGCACGAACTTTAATCAAAATTCTAACATACAAAATTACACTAGCCCGACTGGAACGCTTGTGGGCAATCTGACAAATCCATCGAATATAACATTTGGAAATCACACAGGTAATAATGATGTTTTAGATCCTATATACGATTCAAGTGATGGTCTTTTATTCAACACACAAGAACTTGGTAGATACGTCACTGGTATTTGCACAATCTGTAATACTGTTGATGCACTTGTAGTAACAATGAATTTAGATCCTGATGGTGTTGTATTCTCTGGAATGACTGCACTCATAGTTGCAGGAATTGGAGTTACAAATGTCTTATTATTGATATACCTCAGTAGTGGAAGATCAATCTAGATGGTTAGTTCAGGTGAGCGTAAATCCCACAGACTAAATGAATTGTTAAAGATGTGTCAGAGACAAAATACTGTAACTACATACGCTGATCTTATGAAGAAATGTCTAAGCTGGGGAGTCACAAAAAATACCGCAGAGGGATATATTCAATCAGTAAGTAATCTAATCAACAAATCTAAATAAAATGTTTATAACATAATCTTTGATACTGAATATCATGAGTACACAATCATGAAAGGATTTCTTCGTAAGATTATCAAGATAAAACATATCGATACATACACAATACTTGTACTAAGTGCGTTTATTCTTCTAATTTACGTGGCTTTTTACTAGGTCTGCCACCTAACAACGGTCTTTGTCTGCGTGATGTCAAATTATTTACATCCAGTTTTATTTTATATGACTCTGGGTGCAACTCTACACAATGGGGAAAACAAAGTCTAAACTTTGACCAGCAGAGATGTTGATTTGGTGTGCGACTGGATTGAAGACAGCCTTTAATTTTACATCTCATTTCTTCTTAATTGTAAAGTAACTCTGAAATGCCATCATCAAAGTCTTTACATTTGGTATGATAAACGCAACACCAATTCCTACAAACACAACAAGATGTAGATACCTGTAATCTTCATTTGTATATTCAGTAAAGCCAGAGATAAATGCAGGCTGTAAGATAAAGATTAAGATCATTGCCAAGATAGCTGATGAGTTCTGAACTTTAGCTTTCTTCAACAGGAACAAGCATGGCAACAAAATAAAGATCAAAAACAATGTAGCCTTGTCTGAAAACAATTCAATAGACCACATGCCAAGCCACCACAAGAACTCTACTGGCTGAAATTCAAACTGCACCAATAAAATATAGTAAAACTTGTGCCATAGTGTAGGATAAATATACTTGGTTGAAAGCACAGCACCAATTATAATTCCAAAGATTCCCAAATAAGTTCCAATTATTTTCTTTCTATTCTTGTTTCCAGTAAGCCAGACAAATACCATAACTGCTGGAAAGTTCAATATGTTTAGTATTTTCGCACTAAACCCAATGAACATCGATACAGGACTGAGTTGCCAAGTCTTAAATGAAAACCATAACGAAGCCAAAAAGAACGTCACCCAAAAGTTAGGATAGGTCATTACAAGATCATACTTGAAAAATATAGGACTATGAAGAACAAACAGAACCGCAATCAGTCCAGTATAGTTTCTCTTTGTGAGTGCAGTAGTTAACAAATATGTAAACAACAAAACAAATCCAGAACTGATAAACGGAATAATTCTATAATCACCAAATACATTGTCACTCAAAAATAATAATTCATAGGTTACTGTTCTAATGGGATTATTCCAACGATGGAGTTCTTCATATTCATTCATGAAATTCAACCTCATACCATAGTCAGTACAGATTCCAATACCTCCACCTTTGCCAAATGATCCACAATCTTCGTATGGAAAAGTCAATTCATTAAATGCAGAATAGCCAGCCCAGACTGAAATGATAGTAATTAACAAAAGTATTGATACTGACTTTCTAAGTTCGAATTTCTCAATTTGGTCAACTAACTTAGCCAATAAGTTTATAACATAATGTTTGATTATTAAGATTATCTATGACTAACAAATTTGTTGTCCTTGCAATAGCCCTAATATTCGTGGGTGGTATCAGTATGACTGATGTATTTGCAGAGGAGAGAACAGTCAAAATTGTATTGGGAAACATAGATCCGACTTGTATAGAGACACAATGTTATGATCCTACAACTATCAAAATAGGTGCAGGAGATACTGTTGCATGGACTAATGAAGATGTGCCAGCTCACACAATAGTTAGTGGCTCGCCTTATGAGGGTCAAAACGGTGCTTATGATTCTGGTTTGATCTTACCGCAGAAAACATTCAGACAGACATTTGTAACAGAGGGAACATATCCATACTACTGTGTTTTACATCCGTGGGCAACTGGAACTGTAATTGTTGGAACAGCATTTGTTCCAGAAACAGTTGATGTGATTGACGAGGAAACGGGAGTTGTTACAACAACAACAACTGTACCAGTCATTGAAGAAGTAGAAGAAGCACCATCAACCAAACGAGTTCAGAATCTTGGATTCATTGGGCAAAAAGTTGGTGACGGCACTAGTTATCTAATGCCATACATCTCATCAGGTAGCATAGGAACATTCAAAGTTGATCAGGAGAACAATTTCATCCTGTTCACATTCAGCACACCAGCACCAGAGGGCGATGAAATAATTATGAAATTAAACGAAAAGATGATTATCAATCCAAACTTTGTTGAAGTAAACGGTGTGATGCTTGACACATACAACTATGCAAAACAAGAACAGTTCAACGTACTAATGTTCAAAGCTCCAGCAGAAACATGGGAAGTAAAGGTTTACGGTTCACAGGTAGTACCTGAGTTCGGAACAATCGCCATGATAATTCTAGCAGTAGCAGTCATTAGTGTTGTCGCTGTGACAAGAAAAGTCAAAATCCCAATGCTAAAATGAAGTCCAAAATTGCAACTTTAGCAATTCTTTTTTTAATATTTGTACTAGCCTTTGCTATAAGATATGAAACAGCAAAGTATGGTGAACTAAACGAGTTTGATCCTTTCTGGAATTACAAAGCAACATCCTATCTAGTTGATAACGGATGGACAAGCTACAAGGAATGGCAAGACACAGACAGTTGGGTTGGCTGTACTGGATTAAATGACTGTGCTACTGATGGAAGAAATGTAAGTGCTACATCACAGGAGGGCTTGCATCTAACAACGGCAGTTCTTTACAACTTTTACGATGGTGATCTTTACACATTTGTGATCTTAATTCCAGCAATCTTTGGTGCGCTAACTGTATTCCCAATGTTTATTTTAATTACCAAATTAAGCAACTCAGCCCGTGCTGGACTGCTAGGTTCATTCTTCTTTGCAGTTACATTTAGCATCCTGATGCGCAACTCAGCAGGTTGGTTCAAGTCAGAACCTCTCGGTCTCTTGTTAGGCCTCACCTTTCTGGCAGGTTTAACATTGCTGATCCATCAAAATAAGATCAACTATAAGATCATAATTGGATCAGTCCTTGTCGGTCTTACTATGACATTTGCAATTTCCAGTTGGGTTGGTAGTGTAATGTTGATCTTACCTGTACTGGTCTTTGGTCTTATCATTCCAATATTTGCAAAGGAGAGCAAGGGTCTTGGACAAATCATAATGATGGTTGGCGCATCATCGCTGATACCGTTACTAATCTTTGAAAGAACAGAGGCATTGTTCTTACCACTATCACTTGGCATAGTTGGTTTAGGAATGTATATCTGGCTTTGCCACAAACTGAACAAGAAACTAAAAACAATAATTCTGGTTGCAGTAATTCTGTTGACTGTTGGCGCACTAATGTCATCAGGTGTATCAGACAGATACAAGGCAACATTACTACCATTCCATGAATCTGATGACATAATGGTTCAGTCAGTAGCAGAACACCAACTACCAACACTAGAACAAATGTTTTACCTGCAAGGATTCTACATTTTCTTAGCACCGATAGGCTTCATTCTTTACATGAAAAAGTTCAAGACCTATGACAAAATATGGATGCTGTCAATTCTTGGAGTCCTAATGTATTTCGGCATGACACTAATCAGACTACAAATGATCATGTCTGTTGCCATGATAATCATGTCTGCCATTGGAGCTATAATGATTATAGATGATCTTAAAAAATCAAAGCATAATCCAAAACTAAAGTCGATAGGCTTTACTATTGTATTGATAATAACGATTTTACCTTTCACAATAATGTGGATTGACATGTCAGATATTCAACCATCAATACTAAATGGTGGAACTCCTTTCCCAAAATTAACAAATGAATGGTTAATGGCTATGGACTTTATCAGTACACTAGAGCCTGATGCAACTATATTTGCTTGGTGGGATTATGGCTATTGGATTTCTGTGTTAGGTGAGCGTGGAACATTCATGGACAATTCAACTCTATACACTCACAAAATACTAGAGTACGCAAAACTATTTGCAATGAATCCACAGGATGCACATGATGAACTGCAATCTATTGGTGCAGACTATGTTCTAGTTTACAGCACTACGATGAGGCAGGGAGACACGTATAATTTCATTGGTGGCGGTGATGACCTTAAATCATTCTGGATATTCACACTAGCAGGACAGAAAGACCACAAGCTTGACAATTACTTTTTTACACAGACATTGATGGGTGCTATGATTCCATTTGCATATACTGATGATGGTAAATTACAGATGGCAGATAAATTCATTGATGGGTTTAAACTTGTCTACATGTCACCAAGCTATTCTGAAAATGAAGAAGGAATAAGATATGG
>Ga0210003_1000804_pt1 | contig 28402 bp, 44 predicted proteins | sample LantaG_FD_182804 | JGI IMG/M metagenome (GOLD analysis project Ga0210003, IMG submission 182804) | Deep subsurface microbial communities from Baltic Sea to uncover new lineages of life (NeLLi) - Landsort_02402 metaG (SPAdes) (version 2) | ecosystem: Environmental > Aquatic > Marine > Oceanic >... | reverse complement strand
GTCAACAGGACCAACAGGTGTATCTGGGCTAACAGGATCATCTGGTCCACAAGGACCATCTGGTCCAACAGGAACACAAGGACTATCAGGACCAACAGGTCCAACAGGTCCAACAGGTCCATCAGGACCACAAGGACCATCAGGTCCAAGTGGACCATCAGGTCCAACAGGACCAGTAGGACCAAGAGGGTCAACAGGACCAACAGGGGCTAGTGCAGCATATACTGCATGGTGGGATACCGATTATATGGATTCTAGTTCATATTTTGCTTTGTATATTAATGGGCAACAAGTAGTTTATACAAGTAGTTCATATGATTCTGGTACTATTTATGGGTTGTCTAGTACTGATGACGTTTTTTGTGAAACAATGTCAGGTGGTAGCAGTTATGCATATGCTAATGTTAATGGTTCAATTGAAACATGTTCTTATTCATATTGTACAGCAACAACACCAACAGTAAACCCAGATTCTGGTGGTATTTATGCGTCTGGTTATACTAGTTAATATAATATTTATAATCAGTTACTTATATATGTTACTGAATAATATTTTATTTACCATATAATATTTTTCTCATTTTATTTTCTAAATTATGTTGATTATTAAAAGCTTCTTTTTCCCATGGTCTTTCTTCATAAGTCAGTAATTCTATGTTTATTATATGATCATCCCATATAATTGTGTCTTTTTTAATTATTAATTTTTTAGTATAATATTGTTCTAAGTGTATAAGTTCGTGTGATAACACATTAATGTTTTCATTTTTTGACATTTTATCTATGTATATTATATATTGTATCCCTTCACCAATTATATATGCTTTTATGTTTATATTATCAGGTATTTGTAAGTTTTTTTTATCTATCATAGGTTTAATTACAACTATAATATTATCTATTTTAATAGACTGTAAACCTGAATGTATAATAGTGTCTAAATAATCAATATCTGTCATATTAAACACCGTGTGATTTTTATTAAAGTCGAATTTATTAAAATATTTTTCTTCATATGTTATTATTTTCCAAACAATAAATATTAAAAGGAGAATACCTAATATAATACCTAATATTTTTATTATTTTTTTCTTCATATTATTTTTTATTTTTATATATTATTATTAGAAGTTAATTTTTTATATATAGTTAAAATATAATTTTTTTATGAAAATACCAACAGGGATTACAACAGAATATTCTAACACATTAACCAATTATACATTAATAGATGGTGTAACATCAGATATAATAAAAAGAAAATATATTTGGTTATTAAACGCAATTGTTGAAAATGCTATTATAGGTGAAGATGATTATGGGTTAGTTTGGTATACAGGAAAATGGATAGCTGGAGAATGGGAAGATGGTACATGGTATTCTGGTGTTTGGGAAGATGGTGAATGGAAGAATGGAAGATTTTATTCACGTTTATATGATACTAGACAATTACTACAGAGAAGAAAGGTAATATTACAAAAAGATAGTCCATATCATTCAGAATTTAAGAAAGGTATTTGGAGAAGAGGTAATTTTTATAATGGATATTTTGGACCAGTTAATTATAATGAAAATTGGTCTGTAACAACATCAATAGAAGCACTTTATTTTAATGTTAGATGGGAGAGTGGGACTTTTCATAATGGGATATTTAGAAATAGTGCATGGAAAAATGGTGTTTTTAAAAGTGGTATTTTTTATAATAGTGATTGGAGAAATGGTACATTTTTAAATGGTACATTTCAGGGGTATAGATGGAGAAATGGATTTTTTAATGGGGGTGATTTTGTTTCAGGAGAATGGTTAAATGGTAAATTTAATCAAACAGATAGGAATATTAAAAGTCGGTTTGGTTCTATGCCACTTACAGGTACAACATTAGCTGGGATATCAACAACTTGGTATGATGGTGAGTTTATAAATGGAGAATTTCATTCAGGATTAAATATAGTTTCAGGTAAAACACAAATTTCTGATAATCATAATCGAACATGGTGGATGAATGGGATTTGGTCAAATGGTATTTGGTTTGGTGGTACTCATGTCGATGGAGTGTTTAATAACGGATATTGGTTAGAAGGATATTGGTCAGGTGGAACATTTAATAATGGATATTGGGAAAATGGATATTGGGAAAATGGTATAATTAATGATGGTTTTTTTGAACAAGGGGTTTTTGTAAATTCTGTTTTTAAAGGTGGTCAATTAGGATACCAACCACCTGATTATTTAATAGAAAATAACTTGTTATTATTATCAGGAATAACAACAGAACCAGTTTATTTACATAGTTTACCTATTGTTGTGACAGATTTAGTATCTAATGTAACAACAACATCAATGATAATAACAGGTGAAGTTGTGTCTGATGGTGGTGAAATTGTTACTAAAAGGGGTGTGTGTTGGAGTTTAACACCATATCCCAATATAAACGATAATAATTATACACTAGAATCGTATGGTGTAGGGGGGTTTAGTAGTTATATTTATAATTTAATACCAAGTACATATTACTATATAAGAACATATGCAGTAAATGCAGTTGGTGTTGATTATGGTAATAGGATTCTAGTAACAACATTATAAAAAATATGTCAACTTATCAAATATATGATTTTTTAAAAGATATAAATTTCCATATTAAAAATAAAACGGAAATTAATTTAAATGATAAAAGTGATATATTTAAAATGTATTTATTTGAGTTAAAGTTATTCCAATTAGCAAATAAGTTAAAAAAAAGTCATCCAGTATTTAAACAAGAATATTTTTTATTTATCTTAGAAAATGTATTATATGTAGCTAAACGAATTGATAGTGAACAACTAAAGTTTGATTATATAGAGGTTATAGATGGTATAAGAATTATACGAAAAATGAAATTAATTAAACTTTATAACGTTTAGTGTTTGAAAATATAATATTTTTTATTATCTTTGTATTATAATTAAATTAACATTATATTATGGATTATTATATGATACATTTAAATGAGAACCAAAAGATAGCAAGAACTATTGTTAATAACCATAGAGAAGAATTTGAAGATTATTTAAAGCGTAGTTCCAAATTAGGTGCAGTTAAAGCATTGAAAGATTATTCTAATGGTTGGGGGCTTAAGGAAACGAAAGAAGTTTTAGATAGTATTTGGGAACAAAATTTGTTAATAGATAATATTCAAGATATTAGGAGAGAAAAATTAGAAAAATTAGCAAAATCACCATTAGTTCAAAATATTATTAAAAAAATTAAGGATACTAATGATGATGAATTACGTTCTGTGTTGCTGAAATTGTCAATAAATGAACTATTTAGTATAGAAGAACTTTTTGAAGAATAATAATTTTTAATAAAAATATATAATATGTATACAACGGAAAAAGAAGTAACTATGAAAAACAAAATTAACATAGATGATTTTTTGATATTGATCTATTGGACAAAAAATTTTTCTATGCTTGAAAAAAGACATTTTGAACATGAGGATTTGTTACAACAAGCGGAATCATATCATACTCTTGGGACACCACTAGATACCAAAATACACCCTATCGATGAATTGCTGATAGAATCATATCAGTTATATAATAAGTTGTTAAGGACAGAAAAACAAGTAAAAGACGTTTTGAATAAAATAAACATCCCGTTTTTTAATTCTGATAATATGGTAAATGAAATGGGAAAATATATACAAATTTTTGAAGATTTGATGGAAAATTATACATACACTGATCCAGAAATAATTGGTATTCAAAGAGGTATATTGAATGAAAAATTAAAATATTGTATTGAAGTTGAAGATTATGAAAAAGCTGCAAAGTTAAGGGATATTATAAATTCATAAAAAATAATATAAGGTCACAACCTTATAATGCATTAATATAAGGTCACAACCTTATATTTTTAAAACAAAAAATATAAAAAATAATTTGAATTGTTAAAAATATGTTGTATATTTGTACAAATAAAAATAAATAAGTTATGTTAGAAGTTAAAGGAAAATATACAACAGCGAAAATAATGATTGATAATGTAGAAGAATCATGTTTGAAACAGATTCATTCTATGGTTAATCATCCAGTATTCACTGAAAAAATAGTTATACAACCAGATTGTCACGCAGGAAAAGGATCTGTTATCGGGTTCACTATGCCTTTATCTGAAAAAATAATTCCAGCTATAGTAGGGGTGGATATTTCATGTGGGATGTTATCTTTTAATGTTGGTAATACAATTTCTGAAAATAAAGATAAATTGTTAGAAATTGACACAAAAATTAGAAACATAATACCATTTGGTAACAATATCCAACAAAGATCTTCTGTACCATCTAAATATTTTGAAAAAAATTACCCATGGGATGAAGCAAATGATATTGGAAAGAAATTTATTGTAGCTTACAATAGAAAATTTGGAACTGATTTTAAATTTGTTGAATTTACATATGATTGGTTTTTAAATAAATGTAAGGAGATTGGTATGAGACAAGATGCTGAAATGGGTATTGGTACACTCGGTGGTGGTAATCATTTTGTAGAAGTTGGAAAATCAGTAAACAATGGTGATATTTGGGTGACTATACATTGTGGATCAAGAAACTTTGGGTTAAGTGTTTGTAATTTCCATCAATACAAAGCAAAGAAAATTTTAGAACATAAAAGGAAAGTTGATTTAAGGGATGAAATTGATGAAATTAGAAAAACATCAAAACCAACAGAAATAGCTTCTAAAATTAAACAAGCTAAAAAAGATTTAGGTGTTGATTTTACTGATATTGATATCAAAGGTATGGAATATTTAGATGGACAAAATGGTATTAATTATTTACTTGATATGGTTTTTGTTCAAATGTATGCTGATTTTAATCGTAAAAGAATTATGGAAAATATTTCAAAAACGATTGGTTGTGATGTTTATGAGGAAATAAAATGTAATCATAACTACATTAACTTTGAAGATATGATTATCCGTAAAGGTGCTATTTCATCTTACAAAGGTGAAAAAATGATTATACCTTTTAACATGGCTGATGGACTTTTGATTTGTGAAGGTAAGTCTAATTCTGAATGGAATTTTTCTGCACCACATGGAGCAGGTCGTATTATGTCAAGGGGTGATGCAAGTAGAAATGTTGATATCGATAAATTCAAGTTTCGTATGAAAGGAATTGTTTCAACATCTGTTGGGAAATCAACATTAGATGAAGCACCACAAGCATATAAGAACCCAAAGATTATTGAAGATGCTATTGAACCAACTGTTAATATTATAGATAGAGTTAAACCTATCTTAAATTTGAAAGATGGTGGAGAGTCAATGACATGGAAAGAAAGAAAGGCTATTGAAAAGAAGCAAAGGTCACGTAAATCAGAACGTGACGAAGTTAGAAATATGAAAGGTAGATAATCTACCTTTCATTGTTTTTTAAATTATATATTATGGATTTTATAGAAGAGATTGAAATTTTTAAAAAATTAATTAAGCAATGTGAACCTTATAAAAATGAAGATTTTTTTGTCATATTAAATAATAAATATATGTTTAGTAATTCAAACGAAAGAAAAGATATTATTATAAATTTATTAAGAAATAAAACATTGGAAAAAATTATAAGAAAAAAGAAATTATGTCACATAACAACGGTTAGTGATTAAAAAAACAACTTTCATTGTTTTTCTATTTAATATATATCATAAATGATTAAAACTAAATATTTACATAGAAAACAAAGAAAGGTTAATTCTCATAGAGATTGGGATAATAAGAAGTACAAAAGAGTTCCTAAGCATAAATATGAGACTACATTACCAAAAAAAGAATCAATAAAAAAAGTTTATAGATACAATTATTTGGATTTCACCCCATTGAGTGAGTTTTTAGAGGCTAAAATAGGTGAAAATTGGGATGCTGTGTATTCAGAGATATTAACAAAAATAAAACCAAAATTTAGATATCAATTAGAACAAAGTTTTGAATGGTTATTATATGATGTTTGTTATACTGAAGATTTTAAACCGTATGGTAATTGGAATCGATTATTAATTAATTGTTTATTTATAGATGAAAAAAATATATTACAACAATATAACACAGAACAAGAATTAATAACAGATTCTAAAAAGAAGTTAAGGCGAGAAAAAATAAGACGAATTTTAGAAATACAAGAAGGCCAAGAAGATTAATTTTTTCTTGGTTTTTTTTTTTTCATTCATGGAACATGTTATTTTTAATATATAAAAATAAAAATAATATGAATAGAGACAAAGCAAATGTTGTAGCAATTATAGTAGATAAGATAACAAAATTAGAAAATACGATATTTGAAGTACAGACAATAATGGATAAAAAATCATTTGATATAATAGCATATGATAATGATAATGATAATGGTGGTACTCAAATAAAATTAAAACCAAATGATGTATCAACAATCGTTTTTACTCAAGATATATTGAAATTGTATGTTGATACATTAAATTTAGAATTAAATGAATTAATAAAAGAATTAGAAAATTATTAAAAATTATATTTTATTATAATCTATTATTATATTTATTTTTAAATATAAATCACTCCTTTTTCCACTATTCATTTCTAAACCTTTTTCTTTAATTCTAATAATGTCACCATCTTTAGATTTATTTGGTAATTTAATTTCAATATCATTACCATCAATATGTTTAAATATAAATTTATCCCCATCAATAGCATCTTTGTAATGTACGTTTATCGTTGAATGTAATTCGTAATTGTTTCGTATATCAAAAATATCATTTCTATCGACATTTAATGTTAAAATTAAGTTTCCTATTTTGTTTATATAATATTTAGATTGGTGACCATATCCTCTATGGATATTTCTAACTCCGTTTCTAATTTGGTTTATGTTTTGAATAATAACTTCAGTTTCTTTAATTTCTATTTTTTCGCCATCACATTTTTTACATTTATCAGAATATATCTTACCATCACCTTTACAATATTGACAAACTCTATTATTGTGTATACCAGTCCCATCACAAATATCACATTCAAATGATTCACTTTGGTTATCAAAACCTGTTCCTTTACAACTATCACACGTGAAATATTTATTATATTTTAATGTTATTTTTTCATTATTGTATATTTGTTTCAGGGTTATTGTTTTTGATATATTAATATCTAAATTTTCTCTAAATTCTTCCCTTTGTCTACCAAATCCACTGAACGGATTTTGTCCACCAAAAAATTGACTAAACATATCTTCACCTTCTCCACCAAAATGAAATTCAAACCCACCGCCAGATGATCCACCAAATAGATTTTCAAATGGGTTGGGAGAGTATGATTTTCCGTTAGGGCTTCTTGTGTCGTATTCTTGCTTCGTTTTGTTATCTGATAAAATAGAATTTGCTTCATTTATTGTCTGAAATTTCGATTCAGAATTTTTATCACCTTTATTTTTATCTGGGTGATATTTCAATGCTAGTTTTCTATATGCTTTTTTAATATCTTCTTTGGAAGCATTTTTATTTAATTCTAATTCTTTGTAATAATCTTTATTATAATCCATTATTATAGTTTATTTTTAATTTATAAAATATATACATTTTAATTTAACTTGTTTAATAAAAAATAAAAAATAGTGAACCTATAACAATAAATATATAAAAATAAAATAAGTTTTATGAAAATTGTTGGTAGTTATTTGGGTATTCATGATAATGGTTTTTCATTAATTGAAAATAATAATATTATTGCGTGTTATTCAGAAGAACGGTTTTCTAGAATAAAAAGTACACACAATCAATATTCTTTCCCAATAAATAGTTTAACCGCTTTACAAGAAGATTTTAATATAGATATTTATAATAAAGATATAATATTCGCAACAGCTAAACCTGTTAGTATAGAAATCAAAGGGATTGTGGATATTATCAAAAAAAGACCAATAAAATTATATTCACATCAATATGCACATGCATGTGGGGCTTATTATACTTCTGGGTTTGGTGATAATACTTTAGTTATTTCATATGATGGTGGGGATTGTGGTGATGATAATTTCACTGAATTAAATAAGGATAATTTACATAAGTATCATCCGTATAAAATAAACACTTATAGTGCAACTTTTATTGTTAAAGATGGTAAATTGATAGAGGTTGGTGAAAAACAAAAACATGGGAGCGTTGCTCACCTTTGGCCAGTGTTTTGTAATATATTTGGATTACAACATTTAAAAGATGAAGGTAAGATAATGGGATTGGCAGCACAAGGGAAATTTAATGATAAAATATTTAACCAGTTAAAATTTTTTGGTGATAATAATGCATATGGATCAGCTTGGATGATATTAGGTTATTACCATGGTGTATTAAACGGTTTAAGTATTGATAAACAATGGGAACTTAAAAGAGACCTAGCGTATAATTTACAACATTTTACAGAAATAACCATGACTAAATATGTTGATGATTTAAATAAAAAATATGGACCTTTTAAAAATTTGTGTTTAGCAGGTGGTATTTTTTCTAATGTTAAATTAAATCAAAAATTAAATGAGGAATTATCATTTGATAATATATGGGTTTATCCTGCTATGACTGATGAAGGTTTATCATTAGGTACAGCTATAGCATGTGGTGTTGAAATGGGAACATTTAGCAATAGAAAAATTGATAATGTATTTTTTGGTAAAAAATATACTAGAAAAGAAGTAAGTAGTAAAATAACTAAATTTTTTAGTGACATAAATAAAAAAGTTAATTCTGAAAAATTAGATTATAATAAAATAGCTAAATATTTGGTTGATGGTAAAGTTGTTGGTTTATTTGATGGTGCATCTGAATATGGTCCAAGAGCATTAGGAAATAGATCCATTATGGTTGAACCAACAAAAAAAGAAACTCACAAGTATTTAAATAGTAGATTGGGTCGTGATGAAATTATGCCATTTGCACCAATTATATTAGAAGAACATATTGATGATGTTTGTGAATATGGTAAATCTAAACATACTTCTGAATTTATGACAATGTGCTATAATGTTAAAGATAAATGGTTGGATAAAATACCAGCAGTGATTAACACATTTGATAATACAGCAAGACCACAAATTGTAAACAAAAAAAGAAATAAACATTTCTATAATATTTTATATAATTATTATGAATTAAGTGGTGTTCCAGCACTAATGAACACTAGTTTTAATGGACATGGTGAACCAATTATAAATTCCCCAGAAGATGCATTAAAACATTTAGTTGATAATACTATTGATTATTTAATAATTAATAATAAAATTTATAATATTGAAAATGATTAATGATTTATATAATATTAGTTTTTTATATGATAATAATGATGTAAATTGGTTTCAGTTTATCCTTAGTGGTGATGTGGATCCAGTATGTTATTATAATGTAGAAGTTAATGATGATATAAATGATAAACATTATGCATTTTCAATTAATCATGGTCAATGGAAAAATCTTGATTTTAATGTATTTAAATATTACGTTAAATTATTAAAATTTTGTGGTGGTGAAATATCAATTATAAATGAATGTGTATTTGATATAAAAAATCACAATTTTAATATATCACTTATATCAGAAGATGTTAAAGAAATTAGAATATGGAAATATTATTTATGGTTAATTCAATTAAAAATGGATTGTAAGTTTAATATTGTTGTAAATGAAAGATTTGAAGAACAAGGAGACGGAAATGATTATGTTTGTATTTCAAGAAAAGCATATGATAATTATTTACTTAAATCTGAAACCCCATTAACAGATGATTATTCAAGTTTAACAATAATAAGAAGTATATTTAAAGTTGTTGATGATTCTGATATAATTAAACACCCATGGATCACCAGTAATTTTTTTGAATAAAGTTGTATAATTCATTTTTTATTTTTATATTTGTAATAACTTAAAAAATGATATTATGAATCAAATAAAATGGCATCGGTTATCTTATATAGCTTTCGGGTTTTTTATGACATCAATCGTAGGTTTTTTGTTATATTGGACATTTATTTTAACGCCTATGGCTCCATTGGATGATGGATTGAGATATTTAATTATACTGTGTTGTGTATGTGTTGTTGGTGTGGATATATTTTGTTTATATCAGATTTTTAGAAAAGGTAAAAATGTGAAATCTGATAAAAAAGAACAGATATATGGTAAAATAAGATATCACGAAAGGATTATTGATTTATATAAAAAAGATTTAGATAAAATTGAATAAAAAAAAGAGGATTTTTTAATCCTCTTTTTTTATTTGTTTAATATAGTTTAGGATATAGTATTACCATTTTGGAAAGATAAAAAAATACCAGTGGAAATTAGAGATAAGATTTCTAATACACTTAAAGAACGTTTTAAAGATAAAGAGTGTCATCCTAGATATGGTAAAACAATCACTAATGAATCTAAAGATAAAATATCAAAATCCTTAATTAATTATTTTAAAGAAAATAAAAAAATAGTTTCAGATGAAACAAAAGAAAAAATGTCCATATCAGCAAAAAATAAAAAATTTATAATTAGAATAAAAGAAATAGAAACAAATAATATTTTAACTTTTAATAATACTAATGAATTAAGGGAGTTTATAACTAATTTTAAAATAGAAAAAGGTATAGGAAAAACACAACCACCTTCATATAATTTATTAATTAGTGGTAAGAATAAAAAATTTTTTATATTGTTAGATAAATATCACGTTAAAAAATAAAATATTTTTATAAATTATATTTATCTACAAGATTATTTAATCTTTTTTTTCTTATTATTTTTTTATATAAATTTTCTTTTTTATTAAATGCGTCTTCATATGAATATATTGGAATATTATATTTTATTGCTTTTTCACATTTACCAGTTTTTAAATTTTTATCTGTCACGATTAACATATTTGTGTTTTTTGTTAATGTTGTGTGAGAATATCCCCAATTTTTCATATCATTAACAAAATCTTCTTTATGTTTCCAAAAATATTGAGGTGGTTTTCCTGACATTTCATATGTTACTTTATCTACAAAATCTTCATTTATATCATTTAAGTGTTTACTCATATCTTCATCGTCATAATTATCGTAATATTTTGCTGTAAAGTTATCAATATTATCATTATAATCAAAAAAAGAATCTAAATTTTCTAATTTTTTTTTCTTTTTCTTTTTCTTTTTCAATTTTAAACGTGGTTTTTCAAATGGTTCAAATGCTCTATGTCCAATGTCACCCGACCCCATTGTTCCACTACCTACATCACCTGGTGTTGAACTTGGGTTGGCTGCTACTACAGCACCCATGCCATTTGAGTTTCCTGCTGTTGCTACTGCATCTTCTATTAAAAAATCTTTAAATCTTTTCATTTTTATAAATTATATTTTTTTAAAATTTTGTTCATCTTTTGCTTTATCCAAAAACTCTTTCTTTTTCTTTTTCTTCAACATTTCTTTTTTTGAATGCTCACCATTTTTAAATGTTTTTACTTTCTTTTCACCAGTTGGGGTGAATGCAGTACCAAATTCCCCAGTATTACTACTTTGGAAATATCCTTTATTAAAAGGTAATGATGCACCACCACCTTGTCCTGATGCATTCCCAGAAGATATTTCTGATTCTTTAAATAATTCGAATTTGGTTATCATATATGTTTATATATTAAAAAATATTTTTGATATTTTAGATATCAATAATTTATATATAGATTATAAAAGTAAAAAAAAACAAAATTAATAACATGAAGAAATTATTTGAAGAGTATGTAGAATCGATGGATTATAAAGTATCAGTTTTTTTTAAAGAACTAAAAAGTCAAATAACTAAGTGGTTTAATGAGGGTTCGTTGGCTGCACAAGGATGTGAAATGGATGGTGAAATACAAATAAATAATTTTAATCCTATGGAGAAATTTCTTATGTGTAATTTTGTTGAACCTATTCAAGATGGTGAAGAAGAAAATGGGATGATGTATAGATATAGATTAGTTTTTATGGTTAGACTGGATCAAATGAAAGGTGATGATGGATCTCAATCACAAGGCCAACCACAAGCACAACAATTTCAACCACAAGCACAACAATTTCAACCACAAGCACAAGGTCAACCACAAATGCAAGCACAAGTTGGAGAATCAAGAGTTATTGAAGGTGTTGATAATGGGTTAGAAATAAATAAAGTGTTACTTAAAATCCACCAATTTGATGAAGATAATGTGGAGAAAGGTGAATTAGTAGAAGAAGTTGATGTTGAAGATATTAAAGAAGACTTTATAATTGATAAACTTGGACAATTGAAAGATAAAGCTGATGAAGGTGGTGTTGATAGTAATGACTTAAAAGATGATATACATATAAAATGATAATAGTAGCAAATACATTTATGTTAAATATTTTTAAACAAATTTCTATATTCAAAATTGAATTAGGGAAAAGTTTAATATCAATGAAAGAAGAAAAGATAAGAATAACGGATCCGTTTATGATGAAATATTTAAATATGACGGGTAAACAAGTATTAACATATGGGACAATTGGTAAATTGTCATTTTATCAAGATTATACATTAAAAGATAAAGAATTTTATATTTTTAATGATGAAAGTATTTATGGGTTGATTTATGGTGAAAATGATAAAAAAATGAAATCTGATGAATATTTAGCATCTGTTATAAAAGAGATAAATGATAAGGAAGGTATTAAAGATAGTAATAAAGAAGAAATCAAGAAGAATACTCCTGATATAAAATTACCAGCGGATCAATATATACAAGAAATGATTAAAAAAAGAAAGTTAGAAAATGGATGATGATAAAGGCGTAGTTATTGATAAGTTAGTTGCTAATAACCATAGCTTATTGGGTAAAACACCACAAGGTGCATCTATATATGAAATTGATGATAAAATAAGGGGGAAATCACCAAATAACCAAGTTTTATTTGATATTGGAGATATTAACTTAGTTGATTATGAGAATGATGGCGATGCTAAACAACGAAATAAATTACCAACTAAATCTCCATTATTTACTAATATAGAAATTAGTAATTTATTAAACAATGAAATTGTATTTGAAAATGATGAGGCATATAATAAATTAAATAATGAAAAGTTGTTTGATGATGTTAAAGGTTATAATAAATTGAATAATGAAGAATTATTTGAAAATGTTGATTCAGATAATATATTGAATGATGATAAAATGTTTGAAAATGAGTATAAAGATGAAAAATTAAGTGGGGAATTTACATTTGAAAATGAGTATAAGGATGAGAAGTTAAGTAATGATTCTGTATTTGAAAATGAATATAAAGATGAAAAATTAAGTGGTGAGTCTGCATTTGAAAATAATTATAAGGATGAAAAGTTAAATGATGACTTTGCATTTGAAAACGAATATAAGGATGAAAAATTAAATGGTGAAACTGCATTTGAAAATGAATATAAAGATGAAAAATTAAGTGGAGAATCAGCATTTGAAAATGAATATAAAGATGAAAGTTTAAATGGAGAATATGCATTTGAAAATACATATAAAGATGAAAGCTTAAATGGGGAAACTAAATTTGAAAATGAATATAAAGATGAAAGTTTAAATGGTGAAACTGTATTTGAAAATGAGTATAAAGATGAAAAACTAGATGGGGAAATTAAATTTGAAAATGAATATAAGGATGAAAAATTAGATGGGGAGAAATCTTTTGATAATGTCGATAGTCCAGATAGTAGTTTAGATAAAGATATTGTTTATGATAACGTTGATAGTCCAGATAGCAGATTAGATAAAGAAGTTGCATTTGAAAACGTTGATAGTCCAGATAGTAGTTTAGATAAAGAAGTTGTATTTGAAAACGTTGATAGTCCAGATAGCAGATTAGATAAAGAAGTTGTATTTGAAAACGTTGATAGTCCAGATACTAGATTAGAAGATGAAATTATTTATCAAAATGTTTCTGATTCAGATACTCGCTTGGAAAATGATGTTATATATGAAAATGTTGATAGTCCAGATACTAGATTAGAAGATGAAATTACTTATGAAAATGTTTCTGATATAGATACTAGATTAGAAGATGAAATTACCTATAAAAATGTTGGTGACCCAGGTACTAGATTAGAAGATGAAATTATATACAAAAACGTTGCTAGTCCAGACAACAATTTAAAAGATGAAATCATATACAAAAATGCTGATAATCCAGATAGCAGTTTAAAGGGTGAATTTATATATCAAAATACAGATGGACATAAAAGTATTTTAAAAGATGAAATCATATATGAAAATGTTGCTAGTCCAGATAGTAGTATAAAAGATGAATTCATATATAAAAATGCTGATAATCCAGATAGTAGTTTAAATGGTGAATTTATATATCAAAATATAGATGGGCATAAAAGTATTTTAAATGGTGAATTAGTTTATACAAATAAATATGAAGATATTACGTTAAAAGATGAAGAACTTTATGATAATAGTGTTAAAGAAGATAGTAGAATAAAAGAGAGTGTGCCTTTATACAACAATAGCAATATTAAAAAATAATTAATAAAATATGACAGTAAAAGATATTTTTTTAGATATTGATGAATATTATCCAACGGATTTTAATAAGTCAATAATTTATTTACACCATACCGCAGGTGGACATCGCCCAGATTGGGTAGTAAATGGTTGGAATAAAGATAGTAATGCGAATGGTTCTACAAGAAGAATAGCAACATCTTATGTTGTGGGTGGAACAAGTACAAGAAATGGTGACACAGATTGGAATGGTGTAGTTGTTAGATGTTTCCCAGAAAGTAACTGGGCGTGGCATTTGGGTGCAAATGGCACAAATGGTATGTTTGATAAAACATCTATTGGAATAGAAATTTGTAACTATGGATATTTAACAAGCTCTAAAAATGGACAATTTTTTAATTATGTTAATTCCTCTGTACCAGAAAACCAAGTGGTTGAATTAGGTGTTCCATTTAGAGGGTTTAAATTTTATCATAAATATACTGATGAACAATTAGATTCAGTTAGATCTTTATTAATTGATTTAGGTAATAGATTTAATATACCTTTACATTTAGGTTTAGTTGAGAATCTTAGGAGAGAATCATTGATAATGCCAAATAATTTATCAATATTAGATCAACAAAAATGGTTAAATAGTTATGGGTTTATTGGTAAGAACGGAAAACCTTTAACAGAAGATGGTAGATGGGGCGCAAATACAGCATGGGCAGTTCAAGCTGTGGGTATTAGTGCATTTGAATTCAATCCAGCAACATTAACTGGACACCCAGGAATATGGAGTCATTCAAATATTAGAAAAGATAAAACAGATGTTAATCCTCAACCAAATTTAATATCTATGTTGAATAGTTTATAATGAGCGAAAAAGATATTAGATTGTTTACGATAGTGTATGAATTTTTAAATTCTAATGGGGTTAGTGTTATGGATTTAGTTGATACAAAAATGCCATGTGTGTATTTTTTCTTAAATTAATATGTAACTTTCTTTAATATTTCATTGTGGTGTGAAAATGCTAATTTGTTTCTAATAGCTCTAGCTAAATATAACCATTTTCCACCTTTAGCATCATCTGCAAATTTTAATTCAGCTGATTTTTTAATGTTCATTACGAATGGATATGAGAAGAAATTTATTTCTCTTGGATCATTGGCTCTTGTTATTGTTAATGGTGTAATATTTTTAATGTCGTCTCTTTTTGCTAATGTTTCTTCCATCAATTCTCTGATAGCAGCGTGTTCTGGTTCTTCTCCAGCATCAATGAAACCACCTGGTAATGCCCAACCCATACCATCTTTTCTTTCAATTAGATATACTCTACCTTCTTGCATAGCTATAATATCAACGGCAAAATTTGCTACATATGAAATTTTATCACCATCTTCTAATTCAAAATATTTAGTTATTGGGTTACCAGAATTAACAAAATTTGCAAATTTATCATTAATTTTGGTTAATTTGCCAACTTGTTCTTTAGGTAAGAAAAGTGTTTCATTTTCTTTTGTTGTATAAATCCAATTACCTTCTTTATCTTTGTTGATTGCGACAATTGTTTTTAATTTTGATAAATCAAAATTTGAAAGTGATTCATTCATATTATATTTCTTAAAGTTAGTTATCACAATAATTTATAGTTGTTTTTATTTTCTAAAATAGAGTTTACAGTAATATCATTTGTACAAGATATATTTTCCCACATTAAACTACAATGACTTCTACCATATAATTTCCCATCAATTTCTTCTGTTGCCATTTTTTCATTTGTTTCATATAATTTATATACTAGTAACATATAATACCACCCACGATACCAATGTTTATGAACACTTTGTATTGTGTATTCTTTATTTGTGTCTTTTTTTATTAGTTTTTTATTTTCTAATTCGTGATTAAATATTCTACCACTTTCAGGATAATAATCACTGAACATTGGTAACCCTTTTTTTTTCCTAGCATTTCTGACTTTCATGTAATGCTTTTCGTTAAAAATTATATCTTCTACCATTTTTATAGAGTTTAATTTAAATATATTTTTTAATAATTTGTCATTGCGTCTATACCATCTTGTCTCCCATCAATATATCTCTCACTAGCATAATCAGATATAATTTCTTCTAATTTTACATATTGCTCATTTGTGAGGTTTAAAGATTTTAAAAATGTTATTGCTTTTATAGGATCTTTATTTAAACTAAGATCATTCAAGAAATAGAATATTTTTGATACATCTTTCTCAACATTTTCGTTTACTTTTTTAATTTTCATAATACAAATATACGATTTTTTTTTAAATATTATACTTATCTATGTCTTTTTTTATTTTAATTATTTCCCATTCTTCTGGTGTGACAAAATATCTCCAACTCCAATTTATTTTTTCTTCACCGTTTTCTATATCTTTTACTGTCATAAAATTACCATTAAAATTTAGTATTTTATATTTTCTACCATAATGAGGTGAAGTGAAGTATTCATCATCTTGTTTTTTATATACGTCTTTTATACATACTACAATATCACCAACTTTTGCATGTTTAACATTGGTGAATTTTGTGTGTTCTTCAAATAATTTTAAGTGTTTCATAAGCTATATTATCACGGAAGTCCCAATCCTATCAACGACCCCACTTAATTCTTTTATTTGTTCTACATTTCGAACACCACCAGAAAATTTGATTTTCATTTCATCTGGTAATATTTTTCTCATAAATTTTACTTTTTCTAATTTCTTTTCAAATGAATCATCATTGGACAGTTTACCAGTTGATGTCATAACATAATCGATGTTGGTATCAACACACATTTTACAAACAGTTTCAATTTCTTGGTAATTTAGATAACCAATTTCAATTATTGCTTTAACTTCAACACCTTCACGGTGACAGAATTCCGAAATTGTTCTTAATTCTTCTTGTAGTTCTTCATGATCCTCTATATTTTTTAGTAGCTTATAATTGATTACCACATCAACTTCTTTTGCTCCATTACTAACTGATTTGTCTATTTCTCTTATTTTAACTTTTGTGCCACTATTCCCATTAGGAAAATCAATAAGTGCAGTAACTTTAGTTTCATTTTTTAAAAAGGAATTTGCAATTGCAACGTATTCAGGGAATACACAAATAGAATAAAAGTTATTATCATCAGCATCTTTACAAATATCTTTAATTTTGTCATTATTTAGACCATTAGATATTTTTGTGTAATCAATCATCTTATTGTATTGATTCCTTTCTTTGTTCTCTAAATATTCGTTTAATTTTTTAAAAATTGTCATATTAATTCCTCTTTTTTATTATATATAAAAATTATTATTTTATTATCTTTAATTTAGCACCATTTTTTATTAACTCTTTAATATCATCAGTTTCTAAATTATTTTTAAAATCATTAGTACGTTTATCTGAATTTTGGAGTACCCAATTATTTCCAGAATTTGAAGTAAAATAAATATAAGTTGTATTATTATCAGTTAAATGTATCTCTTTTGCTGTTAGTTTATCATAAAACTTATCAACGTTTCCTTTTATAGAATATATTTCAATTGGGTGTAATTTATCATCTTTATAATATTGTAATATTAAATATTCAGGGTTATCTAATACTGTATCATATCTATTATAAAGAAAAAAGAAATTAACATCAATATCTTTTCTTAAAAAGTTTTCAATTTCAGTTGATGAGGTAATGTCTCCTTTTTTTAAATTATCTTTAAATAATTGTTGGTTAAAGGTTGCATCTTCATATAAGTATTCAATTGTCTTATTTATATAATCATCATTAGCTAAATTTAATTTATAAAAATCTACTTTTTTATCATTTATTTCTTCTATCAACCCATCAACATCTGTTGTCATGGCTTCTTTAATATATTGTTTATATAATTTTAATCTTTTCATAAGTTATATTTTTTTGATGCAAAATATATTGGATATAATTCTTTATAATAATTTATAATGTCTTCTTCGCTGTTATATTCATTGTCTGTCGTATATTTTTCTGGTTCGTTATTTTTAACATATTCTAAGAAATCATCATCAAATAAATATTTGTCCATTAAATAACCTGTTTCTTCACAATTAGGACAAAATTCTTCATTAATATCATCATTAAACGGTATTTGATCTGATAAGCCTATCCAATTACACCAATTACATTTTACAACTTGTAGGTTTATTATATCTTCATAATTTTTAATATAGTTTTCATATTTTCTTATATATTTCATTATTATGTATATATTAAATTAAACATTCAGTTATTTATATTATATAAAAATAAAAAGAAATAAAAAGTTATGAATCCATTCGATTATTTTGAAGAAATATATTGTATCAATTTAGATACTAGAACAGATAGATGGGAACACGCACAAGAAGAATTTAAAAAAGTTGGAATTTTAGATAGGGTTAAGAGATTTTCTGCTATCAAACATGAAGATGGAAGAATAGGATTAATACAATCAAATTTAGAAATTATAAAGGATGCTAAAAAAAGAAATTTAAAAAATGTTTTCATTTTTGAAGATGATTTTGAATTTTTAGTTGATAATCCATTGGAAATATTGGAAACTTCACTTAAACAAGCAGATGGTATTAAATGGCATCTGTTTTATATTGGGGCTAATACACATCAAAAATTACTAAAATTTAAACCAAATTTAATAGCATTAAAATTTGCTTTTGCGACACATTCTCTTGCTTATAGTGACTTAGCATATAATGATTTTATACGAAAATATGATGGTATAAAAAAAATAAAGGGACAAAAAGATATTTTAGATGTTTTTTGTGCTACACACTTTCAAGAAAAATATATTTGTTTGATGACTGAACCAATGATGACAACTCAAATGAATTCCTTTTCAGATATTGAAGGAAGATCAGTCAATTATGATTTCATTGAAGAAAGATATAAAAAAAATATAAAATAATTTATGGTAGATAAGTTAAGTAAAGCTCAGTTTATTATGTCGGATCAGACATTTGATAGACGAGAAGATATTTATGCGTATAATGAATTTGGTAAAATAACAAACAGGTATGTATTATCAGATCAAGTATATTCAAAAGAGTTTTGGAAATATTTAAAAAGTAATTATAGTATAAAGCCAGAAAATGTTACAGTTTTTTGTGATGTACATTCAGATTCTAAAAATAGAGTTGAAAAAATGTATAAATATATTATAACCGTTGATAAACCATATAAACTTGTTTTTCAATTTTATGATGAAGAAAAAGTTGATAAGGATTATGATACAGAAGAAGAAAAAAGAAATAAAATAACTGAAGTTATGGTATATTTTGATTATGATGCCCTTGGACATGTAGATAAACTTGTTGATGATGTTAGAAGTATTGTATCGTTACCAGAAAAAGGAAAAACGTTTTTTATTATTTCAACATCAGCAATGGGGTACGAATTAATGTCAGCTAATATAAAAGATCTTGAAATTGATGTTGAGTTAAATTATGGTGAAGAATTTGTTGATAAATATGATAATATTTTAGGTAAATTAAAAAATAATAAACATGGGTTGTTCTTATTTCATGGTACCCCAGGTTGCGGTAAAACAACTCTCATTAGAAAGTTAGTTACTGATTTATCAGAAGAAAAAACTATAATTTATATACCTTCTTATTTTATGTTTGATATTGCTAATCCTGAATTAATTTCTTTTATATCAAAATTTAAAAATTCTATTTTATTATTAGAAGATGCTGAAATGATATTAACATCATCAGAGAAAGATAGAAATCAAGCAGTGAGTAATATTTTGAATATTAGTGATGGATTATTAAATGATCATATGGATATGCAAATAATAGCAACATTTAATGTTAAACGAGACATTATTGATAATGCATTATTACGTAAAGGTAGATTAATGGTAGATTATAAATTTGAAAAATTGTCAGTTGAACAATCTATGAAATTATCTAAACATATTGGATTAAATAAAACATACACAGAACCAATGACATTAGCAGAAATTTATGAAGAAAAAACTGGGAAGCAATTAGTTGAAAATGAAACCAAAGGTAAAAAAATAGGATTTTGATAATTAAAAATAAAAATAATTATGAAAAAATTAAAAAAATTAGAAAAAAATCAAAAAGAATTAATCGATATTATTGATAATGATATTGATAATCATATATCAATTGATGATAAGTTAAAATTAACTGAATTATTAAATAAAGAAATAGAATCTACTAAAAAATTAAAAAAATTTTATAATAATGAATAAACCAGACGCAAAAAAAATTGCACAAAAAATAACAAATGAACAATTATTAGAAATGTTTAATAATGCCAAAATAGGTATTAAAGATTGGAAAAAAGTTAGTGTTGTAAATAAAGGTTTATCAAAAGGAACAGCATGGAACATTCTTGCCAAAGATTTTGATGTTAATATAAATCATCATATTTTAGGTAAAATAAATATGGTTAGGGAATTTGGTGAATTTTTACCTGAAGAACTTAAACCTGAAAAGAAAACACGTAAAAAATATGACAACCCAATTCATCAAGATCCAATATTATATAAATCATTAGAAAATGATCAAAATGAAAAAAGTTGAAAAATTATTAATTAAAGTATATATAATAATATTATTTTCTTTAATGTCGGTAGTAGGGTATTCTGATACTTATTATGTAAGTAGTAGTGGTAGTGATTCTAATTCAGGAAAATCAATCTCATCTCCATGGAGAACAATTGACAAATTAAATGATACATATTTTAGTTCAGGAGATGTAATTCTATTTCAGAGGGGCGATTCGTTTTTTGGGAGTTTGCGTCCCCGTAGTGGTAATTCTTCAGCAGATGTAACATACGGGGCATATGGTTCAGGATCAAAACCAATGCTTCATATTTCTATGTTACTAAACGATGCTAGTAATTGGGTTGAGGTAGGTTCAAATATATGGATAACAGATAGTTCTATTGATTTTGGAAGTGATGTAGGAAATATTATATTTAATAATGATACATTTTGTGGAATAAAATATCCAAATACAAGTGATTTAAAAACACAGGGAGATTTTATGTACGATTTTTCAAGTGATATGGTAAGGATGTACTCAAATGGTAATCCAACAAATTACTATAATAGCATTAGGTTATTGTTTGGTTCAACAATTGTTAATCAAGGTGGCAGAAGTTATATTACTTATGATAATTTATGGTTAAATTATTGTGGTGGATTTGGGTTTTCTGGTGATGCTACACACCACATTACAATAAGAGATTGTGACATTTCATGGATAGGAGGTCGATATCTTTCTGGGTATGGTGATGGAAAAGTTAGATGTGGCAACGGTGTGGAATTCTGGGCTTCAACCCATAACAACCTTGTAGAAGGTTGTAAATTGTGGGAAATTTATGATGCAGCCTTAACCAATCAAAGCTCTTCTGGTTCGTATGGTGATCAACGGAACATTATTTACAAAAACAATATTATTTGGAATTGTGAATATTCATTTGAGTTCTTTAATTGGAACACAGCTTCCAGGATTGATAATATCCAATTTATAAACAACACTTGCATGGATGCAGGTTATGGTTGGGGACATAACCAACGTTCTGATCCAAGGGGGTATCATTTATGTTTTTGGGATATAACTTCCAATACCTCTAACTTAATAGTTGAAAATAACATATTTTATAATAGTACAAGCTATTTGGTTTACATACCAGATTCTGATGATGGAATAACTAGTAGATTAACAATGAATTATAATTGTTTATATCAAGAAAGTGGTAGTTTAGCAATAATTGAAAACGGAGCAACGAGAAGATTTTACACAGGAGAAATAGACACATATAAAGCTCAATCAGGATTTGGGATAAATTCCATAGGAACTGATCCACAATTGTCTGGATTTGAACTTACCAGTAATTCCGATTGTATTGATGCAGGAAATCCCGATTATCCTTATGATCCTGATAATACTATTTCAGATATAGGTGCAATATACTTTCACCATTCAGGATGTCCACCAGACCCACCAGATATACATACTGTAGAGTATGTTTCGATATGTGAAGGAGAAAGTTATAATGGGTGGACAGTAAGTGGTAATTATGAACGAATATTAAAAACATCATTACAAGGAGATAGTATTATCACTACATATTTGACAGTTAATTTAAGCTATTTTACTTACGAAACTATTGTCATTAACGAAGGTGAAAATTATAATGGTTGGGATAATACAGGGCAATATCAAAGAACTTTAATATCAGTGCATGGTTGTGATAGTGTTATTGAGACAAATTTAATTGTTAATAATCTGACTGATATTTTTGATCAAGAGTTAAAAACAAATATAGATATAAACATATATCCTAACCCAGCGTGTGATAATAACTTCAGTGTTTCTTTTTCAAATGATAATGGCAATGAATATCAATTAAAAGATAGTTTTATTGAAATAATAGATAATAATGGTAGAGTTATTGAAAGAAGAGAGGTATTAAAAACAATTGAAAGATTTCATGTAAAAAATGGTGGATTATATATTATCCGCATAGTAATGAGAACAAATTATTTGAGTTTTAAAATTATTATTTTTTAATATTAAGTTTTATAATATTATTAAATTCTTTTAATAATTCATCTTTGTTTTTAACTTGGGAATTATTTATATAATCAATAACCATTTCATTTAGTGAAATTTTTTCTTGATTCAGTTCCAAAATATCTTCTTTGTCTTTCATTATTTCATCATCTGAATAAATTACATTGACAATATTATTTTCTGCCATTAACATATCAATTTTCAATTTATTATCAATTAATACATCTTTATTTATATTTAATGAAACATAGTTATTTTTTAATTTTTCTTGTGGAATATCTAAATCTTCTACAGTATCAATGTTAATGTTTTTAAAACTTGGTGATGTTTTATTTAAGATAAATTTATCTTTGTTTGTGTGTGTATCTAAAACAATAATCCCCCTTTTACCATCAGTGTTAATATTATAAGGTGAAGCTATATTTTTAATGTTTTTAACTACACTGTTATTTGAATAAAAACCATTATAACATTTATTGAAATTTTTAAGTTTATTTATTATTATATCTTTGTTTTTTGAATTCATATAATCAAAATTTAAAAAACAATAACCACCTTTGATTTTATTAAGTTCCTCAAACTTTGTGTTTATTGGTAACATTGAAAATATTTGGTCAGGTAAAATATTAACTAATGTAGGTTTATTTATTATATGTATTTTTTTAAAATTTTTTAAAATATTTAATGGTAGGTTATCATTTTCTCCTTCAATCATATAAACTGGCAAAATATTAGATATTTTTTCAAATGTATCTTGAATGATTTTAAGGGTGTTTAAATCAATTGTTTTAGTTTTATGAGTAAGATTACCTAAATGAACTAATATGTCATTAGGTTGTACATTATCAGTCAAATACGGTATAAATTCATTATTGAAATAGTCCATTATATTATCTTGCCATTCTTTGTGAGATAATCCTTTGGATATGTTGAAGTTGGTGTTGCTAATTATGAATATTTTTGACATATATTTTTTAATTTTTGTTTTCTTAATAATTGTTCAATGTGTTTGTCACATAAATGTAAAGTTACACCTTTATGTATATATGATTTAGATCCTTGTTTAATACCTAATTTTTTACATTCTTCACACGCATATATTGGTATGTTATTATAATATTCTGTAATAGGTTTAAAATGTGGTAATGACATTTAATTTATTTAATTTTTCTTTTCTTATGTCTTTTAATGTCTTAAAGTATGTACTAAACATACCATAACCTATAGGTGCTAGTGAATCTTGAAATTTTCTAAAAAATATATATTCTCCTGATGAAAATTTAACATTATATCCTTCAGGATATTCTCTACTTGTTATAAACATTTTATCTGTATAATGATATTCAATGTGTTTACGAAATGCAGATGATCCGTTATCATTATAAAATGATTTAATGCATATACATTTATTTATCATTTAATATTCTAATTTTATTTTTTCTATTTTCTCTTAAATAATATTCTAATAATTTTTTCTCTGAAAAATCTACAATTTTAAAATACTCATATCCATTTATATTTATATTATCACTAACTAATAATTCAACATCACCTAACTTTTGTAATTTAAAAAAGTTTTGTATTTTTAGAAATGTATCACTATCAGTGATTTTTGCTATTATGTTCCCATCAATTCTAGATTTGTGTGTTTCTAACACACCAAAATATTTCAAATGTTTTAAAACACTTTTATCATTAAAATTATAATAGTAATTATTTAACATTGTTAATTCTTCTTAATTTTTCTTTCCTTAGTGCTCTTTGTTGTAATAATTGAATATTACCATCAATATAATCACATGATAAAGTAGCTTTAATATTATATTGGTTAAAATTATAATCAATCAAAAAAACATTTAGTAGTCTAATTCCATTAAATAATACATCTACAGCATAATCCTTTATAATATTTCCAGATATTTCAGAAAACCAATTATCTATTTTCATATAATTTTCATTTTCTGTCGTAACACATATTCTATAAATATTCTGTTGAGCATTTTTGTACCCAAATGATGAATAATATACTTCTTCTGACATATCAATACTTTGTATATTGAAATCAATATCTTTTATTCTTATTTTAGAATTATTTAATATAATACTTGTTGATTTTGAATCTTTTGTTTGTGATCCTATATTATATGGTAACATATTAATTTGTTTTTATTTTTAGTAGATTATTATAATAATCTTCTGTTAAGTAATCTTTACCTTTTAGAATGTGATTTTTATATTCTTCTGTTGTTGATAATGTTTCATTTACTGTCCAAGTATCATTAGCAATATAAACTATACATTCTTTTTCATTTATAATGTGAATCTCTCTACGGTAATGTTTTGGTGCTCCCTCAAATTTATCCAATCTTAGTATTGCACTGTGATGTACTTCATAAATTATACCTTCAACGTCTGAGTTTTTATCTTTTATAACATTAGCAAATCCGATTGATGGATTTTTGTAAGATTTTTTATTTATGATAAATTTATATCCGTTGAGGATACCTTTTTCTTTTGAAATGAAATTGACACCTCTTGATGTCATTCTTTTATCATTCATATTACTCCCATACGCAAAATAATTCATAATTTTTTTTATTTTTTATAAACAAAAAAACATTAAAAGTTTAAACCACAAGCATATTTATTTATACATAAATAAAAAATATATGCATAAAATATTTATAGTTTCTGGTGGAACTGGAAGAACAGCAAAAAAAGTTATTAATGCATCATTAATACAATATCCTGATAATGAAATAGATATTGTAACTTTTCCTGATATAAGATATATTTACCAAATAAAAAAAGTTATAACTGATGCTAAAAAATATAATGCTCTTGTGACTTATACTCTAGTTGATAATAAATTAAGAAAAAGTATCAAAAAAGAGTGTAAGAAACATGATATAATGTCTGTTGATGTTATGGGTGATATGGTATATACTATGTCTAATTTTTTTTCTACCGACCCATTACAAACACCAGGTCTTTTTAATAAAATTAATCATGATTATTTTAATAGAATAGATGCTGTACAATACACATTTAAGCATGATGATGGCGCAAGAATAGAAGATATAAATGATGCTGATATTGTTCTATTGGGGGTATCAAGAACATTTAAAACTCCATTAAGTGTATATTTAGCATATAAGGGATTTTTTGTTATTAATATTCCAATAATAGATGGAATGATACCAAATAAAATAATCCAAACCGTTGATCCAAAAAAAGTTTTTTGTTTAACTACATATGCTGGTAAATTATCTAAGATAAGAGAAACTAGAAATAAAAAATTGGGGGGATATGTTAAAGAATATACTGATATTGAAAAAGTTAAAAGCGAATTAAAATTTGCTATGAGATATTATACTATGCACTCTGAGTGGAATATAATTAATGTAACAAATAAACCAATTGAAGAAATTGCATCTGAAATATTTGATAAGTTAGGTAAGATTAGATAATTTCTTTATTTTCATCTTTCTATTATGAATTCGTAAAGCGTCTTTTAGTTGATACCATCTTGCAGATTTTTGATTTATTTTATAAATAAAAAATAAATCATTACCATTTTCATGTATTGTTTTTAATGTGTCTGTTTGTATATCTGATACACTATATGACATTGTATTGATTGTGTTTGATTTTTTGTCGATTGTGTGATGTTTAAATACTGGTCCATGTAATATTTTAATATTATTTAAATTGATGATTTTTAAAATAAAGTTAAAATAATTATCATTTAAATCTGTTAACGTCATTTTTTTTCCAACCTTATTAGTTTTAGAATAATAGTTGTTTATGATTAATGTTAATAAATTGGTATATTTATCATTTTCTCCACATATTTTACTTTTATTAACATCTAAAACAATTTTAATTTTTAATATATCATTCTTCAATGTTGTCATGATAAATGGTGTTCAATTTTTTCTTTCGAAGATTCTTTAGTTCTCTAATTTTATTCTTTCCTATTACAGTAGTTATTGCTATAAAAGAAGGTACTGCTTTAGTTTTTATTGTAATGTCAACATTAATAAAATTATCATCATAATTATTTGTTTCATCACAAACTATATTATATTCATCAACATAGCTATTAAACAATATTCTATCTAAAACAACTTTAATTGATTCTCTATCTGGTTCAATATTTTGTAATGTCGAATCTATTTTATTTTTTAATAATTTTGTCATATTTTTCATTTTCTAATCTTGCTTCTTCTTTTGCGTCAATGTGACGTTGTTCAATTTCTTTTCTATATAATAGTGCATTACGTTTTTCATTTTTAGCGATTTGTATAATTTCTTGTAAATCTTGTCTTAATCTAATAGATGCAACCTTATAACCTTTTTTATATAATTTATAATATTGTGATCTACAACTATTTAATATTTCTATCATATCTTCTATAGGATTGTATTCAGGATTATAATTATCATATTTTTCATCTTGAATCATATAATGTGTTTAATTTTTTCTTTCTTTGTTTTCTGACTTCTTTTATTTTATCTCGTTTAATAGTTATATTGTTTACAATATAATGTGTACTCCATGCTTCTTTATAATAAACATCAACATTTATAAATTTATCATTAAGATTATTAGTGTTGTCACATACAACTTTTATTCCACTACATGTTGAATTATTTTTTAAATAAGTTTCGATATCATGTTTTACTTGCTCTCTAGTAACTAATTCTATATCTTCTAAATGTTTTCTAAGATCTTCCATTATATCGTTCTAATAATTTTTCTTTGTCAATTGGTATAACACCAACTTCTTCACAAGCTAAGCCACCAGCACAATTTGAAATGTTTGCAATTTCTTCAATATCTATTTCATTAAGTAACATAGATGCAACAGCAGCAACCGTATCACCAGCACCAGAAACATCAACAACATCAATTACTGAACTAGGTATAATTTTTCTTATAATTTTATCCTGTTTTTTATAAGAAATAAAAATACCATTTTCTGATAATGTTATAAATACTATTTCTATACCTTTTTTGTGTAATTTATTAGCACCAGTTTTTAATAGTTGTTTTCTATTAGGATTTATTGAATTTGTACTCTCTTTAAATTCTTTGAAATTTGGTTTGAATAGTGTTACATTCTTATAAAACTTATAATTTCTTTTCTTAGGATCTACTATTGTTGGTATATTTAATTTTTGAGCATTTATTATAATTGTGTTTATACTTGTTTCATTTAGTACACCTTTATCATAATCTTGAAATAATACACAATCAATATTTTCAGTTTCTAAAATAGAT
>Ga0210003_1000803_pt1 | contig 28422 bp, 25 predicted proteins | sample LantaG_FD_182804 | JGI IMG/M metagenome (GOLD analysis project Ga0210003, IMG submission 182804) | Deep subsurface microbial communities from Baltic Sea to uncover new lineages of life (NeLLi) - Landsort_02402 metaG (SPAdes) (version 2) | ecosystem: Environmental > Aquatic > Marine > Oceanic >... | reverse complement strand
GTCCATTTCTGCAGTTGCATTAGGACCGGTAGCCATCTTCTTTTCTTCTTCTAATTTTGCAATTTCAGCTTCTCTATCTACTTTGAATTGTTCAAACTCTTCTTTAGTGATAGTTGGATTAAGGTCATTTTCATCTTTATATGCTTTAACATCAGCCTCGATTTTAGCTTTTTTAATATCTGATACTCCCTGCCAAGCCTTGGTAATTTTCTTCTTTTTAAATAAATATGCAATGTATGCTCCAATTCCTACGACACCAAGAGATACTGCAGCTCCAGCACCTTTTACTGCGGTAGATGCATCTTCATCCCACGTCGTTTCATTGATTGTAATATTCTCGTTGATTATTAAAGTATTATCAAAGGATTCGAATCTATTTTCTTCGATCAAATCCGATTCGATTAATAAATGTTTAATAGTATCTAAAGATTCAAATAAACCTCCAGCACCGTCACCAACCGATTGAAGTAATAAAAACTTAATCAAATTATTAAGTTCCTCTTCATCTAATTGCTTTAAATCTTCTTTTGTAGCTAACTGACGGAGTCCCATTATAGCTTCGTTTATCTTAGTAAAGTCTTCTAGTGAAATTATGTTCATTTTTGTAGAATTTTGTTTATACTCTATATATCCTTACCATAAAGCAAAAGGCTCCCCGAAGGAAGCCTTTTGAATGTGTATGATTAATTAGTATTAAGCTAATTGACCAGAATCACTTTGTACACCGAATGATAAGTACATAGTTTGTGGATGGAATCCAGCCTCAACTAAAGCATATCTAGATTTAACAGCGATTTTTGGCGCCATTGTACCTTCAGCAATAGTTTGAACAGATTCAGCCATTAAGTATGGCATAAACACAAGTCCAGGAGAGTTTCCGTCTCCTTTTCTACCTACAGTAATTCGAGTATCACCCCAGCTCATATATGGATCTACATAAATAACTAATCCAGCTAAAGTACCGATAGGGTACAATGAACCAGTTTGTTGATTTAATGTATTCATCATTGGAGCAGGAACGAATCCAGCACAATCTTGTAATCCTGAACCAACTTGTCCATTTGTTACTGCGAATGTAGCAGGTCCACGTCTTCCTCGGATAGCAATCAAGTTTCCAACCGCAAGGATCTTAGACATGATTTTTCTCTGACGAGTATGTAAGTTCTCTGCAGCTGAGTTAGTCTCAGATGAAGGAACTATTGGGTCATATAGGAAATTACTAACACCTACACCATCAAATGGGAATACAGAAGCATCTCCAGTTGTCCAATCAGATCCTCTAGAATCTAGAGTAGTAAGATTGTTAGGTCCAGTCATAGCACTGTATAATTGTCCAGCATTAGTAGTTCCTAACAATAAGTTAAATTGAACTCCTTGTGTAGCAACAACTTGACCATGATTAGTATAACCTAATTTTCTGATTCTAGAAAGAATGTTCTTATTAATAGATTGAGTTAACTCGTTAATAAGTACTGACTCAACCTGAGCAACAGCATCTATACCGAATTGTTTCAAATCTTGAACTTGTTCTCTAGTAACTGCAGCAGCAACTTGGAAAGTTTGTGCCTCAATTGACTTATTGAATAAGCTTAAGTTCATTACATTCTCTTGATTAGATTCACCCTCTAATCTTGACATCGGTTCGTTAGTATCATAACGATTTGATGAGAATCCTTGTACGTGATCTTCTAAAGCTTTTACAAGCTCAGGAGTTCCAACGATAGTTCCCATTGGAGTTGCTCCAACAGAAGTTATTGTAGCACCAGCTATTAAAGATGAAGCAACAGAGAAACCGTCAGCAATGTTATCTATTCTAAAGATATCAAATCCATCGATTCTAGACTCTCCAACAAGTGTCATATTTGCAGTGGTACCAGTACTAATCTGTACAGCATCACCAACTTTTATTGCAACTGTTCCTGCAGGTGGAGTTAAAAATGTAGCATTTACTTTTATTAATAGTGCTGAATCAGGAAATCCGCCTCTTCCAGTTGGAGGAGTAAGAGTTGATGGTCCAGTTTGTCCTAATGAAGGAATAAGTCCTCCACCGTAAACGAAGTCTAAATATGTTAACACGCCCATAGGTCCGTTCATTGGTACAACAGGTACTAGATCTAAACCAACAGTCTGAGCAGCAACTTGCATAGCAAGTGGAAGAAGAGTGTAAGGTTTATCACCGGAACCAGAAGTTTGAGTACCGAATCCAGATTGCATTCCAGGATCACCTGGGAATCTAGTAGCACCCATACCATTTACAGAACCAACTGTTGCGTAAGCATTATTCTCATACAACTCGTGGTTATGACAGTATTTAGACATCCATTCTAATTTGTGTTTGTCCTCAATACCGGTAGTAGACTCAATAATTGGAGACCATTTTCCGTATATTTCGGATTCGTTAATTAAATTCATGTTTGTCGAATTTTTTTTATTTGGTTTGGTTATTTATTAAAGCGTCTTTTAAGTTCTTCCGTAACCGTATCCATGTAAGCAGATGAAGTTTCATAGATAGAAGAATCATTAGATTCTTTTACTACTACTGTTTCGTTTATTTGCTCAGACGGATTATAAGTCCTTAGCTCACGGGTTGACCAAAAATGATCGATCTTGTACTGTGTATCAAGAGTTCTCACTGATGCTTGAGCAGTAATAGAAGATTTTTGTGATTCGTTTATAGAACCCCATGCACCTTTATATTTACTCGGCATGTTTTTTAGCCAATCGATTTTTGCCTCAGACTCAACAAATACTGATTCCCATACCATAGATGCATCAGAAGATCCGAACCACTCCTTATTCTCAAATGTTCTAATGACTTTCGCCTTAGTCTCATCATCAAATGATTTGTATTCAGTTCTCCTATCTTCATTTATGAAATGTAAGAAATGAGTATTTGCAGAAGTTTCATCCACCTTTTGCTTCTTAGCGGATTCAACCAACGCTGAAATTTTCTCGTTTAATTCTTTTTTAAATGTATTAGTTTCTACAAGTAATTCGTTAGCAGTTTCATTAACTGTTTCTGCTTCATTAATTGTTTCTTTATTAGTTTGAACGCTGTTTGAATTTTCGTTCATTGTTTTAGAAACATAATCTTGGTACTTACCTAGATTTTCTACATTATCTTTAATATACTCTGTGTAATTTGCAACGGCATCAACACCTTCCATAACGTAATTAGAATATTCAATTACTTTATCTGTTTGTTCGTTTACATAATCTTGATATCCGAAACGTGTATTAACGTTTTCTGATATGTGTTTAGAGTACTCAATATTTTGATCGGTTTTAAGACCTACATATTCTGCATAATCTTTTACCTTTCCTAAGTTTTCTATAATATAATCGTTATGTGAAATAAGGCTATCAACATTTTCTGATAGGCTCTCTACATAATTCCCGATTTGATTTACTCGTTTCGCGATTGCTTCTGAGTATTTAACTAAGTCTGTATTTGACGAAGATTCATTAACTTTATCCATTTCAGATTTTAATGAGTCGAAATTCTCTTTAACGATTTTTGAATATTCGTTAAAATCTTCGACTGAAATAAAATTACTATTAGAATCAGCTTCATTTATTGTGTTGTTTGGTGTGTTATTATCCATTGCGATTAATTCTTTTTGAATGTCTGTATTAGTTTCTTCTATATATCCTTGTATCTCGTAGATTTGTATATTTTCATCATCATCAAATCCATACTGCTCATTAACTCGTTTGAGTTCTGCATTTTCAAATCCAGGATCAGCAACTAAATCATACGTAAATAATTTCTTAATTTTAACATGGCCATTTTCTTGAACCACTCCAGCAGCTCTACTTGAAATGTGTATTGGTATACCACCATCAACTAATGCTTGAGCTTGTTTTCCCGCGTTAGTATTTAATAACCGGATTTTTCCTCTAACAACTTTATTAACTTTATCGTATGTTATTTCTTCAATAACATGAGATACGTTTTGTAGAGATATGTCAAACTGTTTTGGGTGATCTAATTCACCAAGAAGCTTACCGCTTTTTAGTTTTTCTTGTAAGCCTTCAATATGAGGCAACAATTCCTTCTCATCGTATATCCGGTTGTTCTTATTTTTTTTACCTATCTCGGAGAATATTCCTTCTAATACGTACTTGTCATCGCCGGTACCATTGGCTTCAAGTATACTAGTGGATCTTTCTAAGACTAATAATTTTGCGTCATTCATGCGAAAAGATTATTTTATCATTTTAATTATATATCTTCATCAATATATTGAAATTGTTATTACTCCTCTGGAGCCATAGCGTCGAGTTTCGCTTGTTCGCGTTGTTTGAGAGTATCGTTTGATTTTATATCAGATTCGTTCAAGTCCATGAATCGTCTAATTAACCACTCAGAAGAGAAGTATTTGATTTCGTTACCTTCAGGATCATAATCTATTAGACCATCTTTCATTGCAGTTACGAAGTCTATTCGTTTTTGAAGAAGTTCCATTTCTTTCATCTCTTCAAATATATTGTATTTATTAAATTTGACTCCGATCTGTGCTTTGAATGAATCGTCGTTCATTAAGTCAGGATAATCCAAAGTCATTTGAATCCATAGAGGTTTTACGATTATCTCTTGGAATGTTGATCTTAATCTATTTATAAATCTACCAAATTTGATTTCATCGCGAGTCATTCCTTCTGCGTTGATTTCCCATGATGGAGGATTTTCAACGTCGAATCTATTCATTGGTATTTTAGATACTCTTCTAAGATTTTCTTTAAAGTAATTTAGAGAACTAGTATCTGAAAGATCTGGACCATCACCACCAATTGTTTCGATTTGAGGAGAACCAGCATCACCTTCAGGTAACCAATATTCTTTATTGAACGGCATCATAGGACGGCCGTTAGTTTTTAATTCACCACTATCATAATCAAAATCTACTTGTTCTCTATAGTTTTGCATTAAAACACCAAGTGATTGTTTTGCTCTAGTTTTCGATTTACCACCGATTGGTATAATAAATTTAGTTTTGAAAGACGAATTAACAACAGCCCATATGATTCGTGAGTGTTCCATAATTCTAAGAAGGTTAAACGAACGAATAAGTCTCTCAACATAAGAAATTCTAGTTGGAGAATTCATATTTGCATATGATATGTAAATGATTTGAGAATCATAAAGAGATCTTGCTTTTGCAGGTATATCTTTAAACTGTTTCCAAACTCGTTTTCCTTGATCATCTAAACCAGGCTCTAATGTTATTGGATCTAATTCTTTAAACCCTATTACATTCCTTTGTTCGTTATCATATATTATCTCAAACGCTAGATATCCATCAACTAGCCACTTTCTAAAGTATGACCATGCTGTTATATCGTTATTAAAACCAAAATACTGATAAACTCGTTTATAATTAATTGATATAGCACCTCTAATCTCTTCGACTTTTTCTTCTGCTAAAAGATCATCATCAAACATTATAGGATCTGCGAAATAATTTTTATCGTCATATACAATAACCTCATCACAAAGAGTATCTAAAATTTCTTCAATTTCATCTTGTACCGCAAATCTACGAAGTTCTTCTCGTTTCTTTGGATATGATTTATCGAATACCGATATAGATTTCTTTAATGCTATATCTGATAAAGCTAAGTTAGCAAATAATGCATAATCATCATAATCACCACCGACTAAACCTCGTGGATCATATGTCCAACCGAATTGATCTTCAACAATACCTACTGCTTGCGAATTACGAAGAACCATGTCGTCGTATTTCATACCAAATGAACTTAATTGTTTAAGTGCATTTGAAGCCACAAAGCCTCTTCCCGAAGTATCGTTCCTTTCTACAAATCCTGCCATTTTTTATTTGTTTTTATTAGTTTATATATTCGTTTACTTTTTTGACCTTGATTTAACTAAATATTCTTGATACAATTTAATAAGTTGACTTTCATCTACTTGGTCATAATCATCCCAATTAGCCATTACCATCCGTATCCATTCCTCATAACAAACAACAGATAATTCAAACATTTGACCCATATAATATTGTCTTAATGCAAAATCTAATCCCCAGTCTTTTAAGTTCTTAGCTAAAAGATCATATGTTATAGGTACTTGTACTTGTTCATATGCTCGCCTCCATTGATCACCTGCAGCTGAAGCAATAATATCTCCTTCATAATATTTAAAGATCTCACCAACCATCCAATATTTTACCTCTTTTGGTAAGAAATTTAAGTTTATACCGAGCTCTAAACCGCTGGCACTTTTGCCTAGTGAAAGTACTAACGGTGATCGATCCCAATAAGATAACCTATCTTTAGTTTTTGGATCATATCGAAATTTGAATAGTTTTCCTTGAGTTAATTCACTATCAGAAAATGTTTCTATATATGTGCTATCTTTGTCGTTTAAAGTCTCCTCATACCACTCCATAACATATTCACTAGCCTGTTGAGCTCCACCATATTTCTTTTCCCATAATTCTACATAGGCTTTAAAGTCTCGGTTTACTTGATCTAGTTCTGGTAAATCTGCAAATGCTTCACCTCTGATATTATCGGCCATTACTTAATTGTTTTGAAAAAATCTTCGGTTATTATTTTGAATTGCCATCCTTTTTTATTACAGAATGCTTCAGCGAATTGAATTTTACACATATTCGTAACATACATTTCGTATGCATATTTGTAATTCTTTACTGACTTAACCGTTTTTCGTTTAGGTTTTTTAGGTTCCTTTAATTGTGCAGATGGCTTTACTTCAATTAAGTATTTTTTACCACTAGATAATTCTATAAAATAATCAGGAAAGTATTTATGTTCTTTTCCATCTAAACTATTTATATACGGAACCATGACAGGTTCAGAAACCCATTTAACAATATCCATAGTAGACTCACAGTATTTGCAAAATTTGTATTCCCATGATGATCTATAAATTATAGGGCCCTTTCCTACATATTTTTTACATTCATTAATTGGGAAGTACCCTTGCTTAAAACCAGAATTCTTCTTAGGTTTATTGTTTTTTATATCCATTATATAGAATAGATACCAGCACCATCTTCACCACCGCCATTGATTCTAATAGTTCCACTATATTTTTTTGGATGTAGTTTATTCCATCCTTTAGCGTATCCTTTCTTTGCGATTTGTGTATAATATGCAAATGCATTTTCAGATTTTTCCGGATTGAATCGATCCCAATATTTGAATAAATCCATTTGAGCAAATGCGAGACAGTCTCGTTTATCTTCAGGATTTTTATATTGTAATCTTCTTATCGCTCGTTCAGATAATAGAATAAGCATATCGATTGCATCTTTTGTTAATTTGCCATCTTCCTTCGATTTGATTATTTCTGGAACAAGGTTTTTGTTTGTTACGTAGTGTACTGCCATATCAAGTCCTATATTTATATTAATGTGTTTAGTTATTATATGTTGCAATCGTGATTAAGTTTCAAACAAAAAAAGGAGTCCAAAAGGACTCCTTCCAAACAGGTAGCGTTTGATTTATATTGTTACATCTAAATATTTCTTCTGAACTTCGATTATTTCATTCGTTGGTAAAATAATACTTATCATAGCTTTTCCTCCAGACTCAGTGTATTGACCAGCATTAATTTGTACTTTAGTTCCTGGTCTATATCCGTTAGTTTTCATTTTCAATTCACCAGGTACATAATCAGCATCACTAGCTTCATGCACTGTTACACCTTTTGATTTGAACATTGTATTTAATCGACCTTGTTGTGCTTCTAAAGCATCGCTTAAAACTTTTTTGGCTTCTTTGATTGAATCCATATCATCCATACCTAATTCAGAAAGTTTACTTATCTCATCTTTAATGTAATCAATTCTCTCGTAAACATCATGTTCAGCTTTAGCTTTATCTGCCGTTAATTTAGCTTCACCTTCTAATAAGTCTTGTACGCTATTAGTAATATCATAGTTAACAAATTCTTGTACTAAATTAATTGCATCAGATGCTGTTTCTGTTTTAATTAATGTATTTTCGTTCATTGATGGATTGATCTTATTAATATAAAGATTAGTTCCGGATTTCATAACGTTAACTTCAACACCTTCGTAAACATTTGACTTAATAGTCTCAACGAAATCTAATTCGTAAATACTATCAATTTTATTTAATGCATGTTCTAATACTTTAATAGTATCATATTGGCCATATCTAAATTTACCGTTTGCCATTAGAGTTGCAGCCAATTGAGATTCTTTTACTAATTCTCCGTCAACATAAATATCGGTAGGTTTATCGCCTTCATTAACAACTAAATCAATATTGCAATTGTTTTCAGATAATCTAAGACCTTCAGCGGTTGGAGTAAAGTTTTTTGCTAATTGAACAAGCTTAACAAAACTCTCGTCGATCTCATCTGTATGAGCTAAACGAATCTCTTCGCTTTCATTCATTGCATAAACTCGATCACCAACACAAAAAATAGTTTCGCCATTTATATTTTCTAAAACTGGAGATACCGGTCTAGTACTAGTGAAACGGTTATCCGTTGTTTTATTTGTACCTGAAATGTTTTCGCTTAATGCAACTAATTCTTTAATTCCTGGAACCCATGTATGCTTTTTAAGTGAAGATATTACAGCATTTTTAAGTTGTGATTCACTAAGATCTTTAATTTCTTCTAATGCGTTTATTACAGCAGAGAATGATTTTTGATCTTTTGATGTTCTAATAGCTTCTAATGTGTTTAGAACGGCAAATGATAATTCGTTATCTTTTGCAAATTTATAAGCTTCATTAATAAATGATTCAACCGGGGCTAACCAATCAAAGGTTTTCATTTCATTGCAAACATCTCGAAGAATATGATAATCAGATTTAAGGCCGATCTCTCTCATATATTTCTCTAAAATTAATCTACTAGAACCATTATTGTCGGTTAAAGATTCGTATAGATTTTCTAATCTAGTTCGCAAATCAAGAGTTTCTAATACTTTTGACATTTTGTATAGTTTTTTTAGTTATTGTTTATATATCTTTGAGTTTCTTTTGAATAATACATTCATATATTATTTGTTGAATCTATATTTAAGGCCTTCTGTTACTGCATCCATATATGCATTTGACGTTGATTCTTCTTGAGGTTCTTCTACTGATTCGTTTTTCATATCCGAATAAAATTCTTTGAACATCTTTTCAAGCCCACCGTCAAAATTAATATCCATATCTTTTGCCCAGTCTTTGGCCTTTTTAAGAAAATCCTTTTCATCTTTAGATTCTTTTGCAAGTAAATGAAGTTCACTCATTGCACCATCGTTAACCATTCTAGTAAGTTCCTCGTTAGTTGATGATTCGTCTAGTAATATTTTCTTTAACTGTGCAAGTTTCTTAGAATCTTTTGCTAATTCCTCAGCAGCATCTTTAATTTTGCTAGTAGCATCATCTACGGCTCCATCAACTGCATCAGATGGAGATTCACCATCTTTTATTTTAGATTCTGGAGAACCTTCACCATCTGGAGCTGAATCATCAGGTCCTTGAGTTTCATCGTCATCACCATCTGCAAGATCATCGATCATATCATCGATATCTTCTCCATCACCTTCTTCAACTTGTAAAGTTTTTTTATTAAGCTTTTCTGCGATAATTTCAGATTCATCTATACCAAATGATTTTAGAATTTCTATTGCTCTTATCCTCTCATCATTGGTATCTCCCTGAACGATAAGCTTTCCATGCGCTGTTCCAAATTCAACACCAGCCTTTGTTAAAGCTTTATGTACGTCAGAATCAACTTTAGATTTTACTTCAAACTCCCATATGTTTAAATATTTGGGTAGCTTTTTTTTAACATCGAACGTTTCTGCGATAATTTCAGATTCATCTATACCAATTGATTTTAGAATTTCCATTGCTCTTATCTTCTCGTCATCGGTATCTCCCTGTACGATAAGCTTTCCATGGACCGTTCCAAATTCAATCCCGGCTTTTGTTAAAGCTTTATGTACTTTAGAATCAACTTTAGATTTTACTTCAAACTCCCATATGTAATTAAATAAGGTGTTTCTATTTTTTTTAACGTCGAACGTTTCATCAATTGCATCGCTTCCAGGAAGATCTAATAGAAATGCAGCAGCTGCATCTTCGAATGTAGCTTTATTTAGTTCCAATAAGAAGTTTCCGGCAGCTTTACTAAAAGATTCATAAACTGCAGCTCCATCAGGATCATAAGAGAATACCGCAGTACCGCCTCTTCCGTCTAATGCGATTGCATCTTCGTTTGGATCTAATTCTTCAGCAGCTCCTGAATCGTCATATTTCATGAGATCTTTAACTTTACCTACTGCCAAAACATTCCAAACATCTCCGTTATAATCAGTAGCTTTATCACCAACTTTAACTTTTTTGAATGGCTTCATTTTTTTACCTTCATTAATAGATTCTGACATAATATCTTTAGCCCATTCGATGTATTGGTCAGACATTTGTTGAATATCATCTAACATATGTTTAAGATCCTTTTCTTTGAATCCTGCTTTTTTGCCTAATTTAATTGTCGTTTTTTCATCTCCCCATTCATCTGAAGTATCTTCAGCCCATTGATACAGAGAAATTTTAGCTTCGTTAACTTTCTTTTCGATGGTTATAGTTGCGGCCATTTCCATCATAACTTTATCTATTCTCCATGGAACAACTCCAATGGATGTTAAATAAGTTCTTATAATAGATTCGTTCTTTCCTTCACTAACTAGTTTCTGTACTAGTGGTTTTAAAGAACCTGGTCCGTAAAAGTTATATTCGCCTTTAGCAACGAGATTTTCATTTACAAATTCTTCAAAGCTTTTTAATTTACTCATGTTTGTATTGTTATTTTTATTATATATTTATCTTCAATCAGTTTGTGGTTTATCAGGATTTTCTGGTGGTAATGGATTACTGAATCCAGATGGATTAATTGGCCACGCTTGATCTTGGCCACCTGGGTCTCTAGATCCAATCCACATACCGCTTCCACCTTGACCGGCATTAGCATTGTTATCACCGCTATTACTGCCATTACCGCTATTACTGCCGTTACTGCCATTACCGCTATTACTGCCGTTACTGCCATTACTGCCATTAGCATTGGGATTAAATGGATCTGTAACCGGAGTGAATCCACCAGCTTGTGCAATGTTTGTTGAAACTCGATAACCATCCATAACTGTTCCTGCGAACATCTCAGTGTTTTGAGCTCCAGTGAATCCGTTATCTGCGTTTTTGAATATAGGCATAAATGTTTGAACTTCGATGCTATAATTTATCTTCCATTCCTTTTTATCACCGAAAGAAAATTCAATAGGCCTTTCTTTTGAAAAATCTTCAGGTAATTGAGCAACCGCTGGAATTCTAGTACCATCGATATCTATTTGGAAAACATTATTCTTATAAAATATTTCTATGGTTCTTTGGATTCCTTTAAATACATCTAAACTGGAATCTACATATAAATCAACAGTAAAACTTAATTTCAATGGTACCATAAATACCTCGGAATTAAAAGCTTTAAGAGTACCGTCATCTTGGACTCTTTGATAAAATGCTCTTACGAATTTATTTGTTAAAGACCCAGCATCAATTGATATTCCATCTAATTGTAAAATTGCTCTGGGTAATTGATTGTATACTGCTTCTGCGCTAGTTGAATCTGTTCCACCAGAAGATACGGTATTCATAAACATATCCATCAAAAAACGTTCATCTCCAGTTGTACTGAAGTAAAAAGGAACTTGCACCTTTTGCTTTTCGGTTTCACTAACTTGTTGATACCACCACATCTTATTATTAAGAGTAGCTAATACACCAACAATTATGTTACGTAAAACAACGTCATCTTTATTAAATTCTAAATCATATAATTGGGACATCTATAAAAGATTATTTGTTTATATATCCTTTTAGATAATTGACTCTAATTCGAGTTTGGAAAAACCACCTTCTTTATATGCTTCTGCTTTAATATCAAAAAGATTCACAGGTAATTCTGAGTGATTAATAACCCATGTATTTAAGCCAGTTTCTTGTACTGTATCTTTAAGAATTCCTATAATTTCATGAATACCTGCACCATCGATAGATGAGAATATTTCATCTAAAAATAACATATTAACACTTGGATATCTAACCTTTAAAAGTTTAATCATTGCAATAATAATTATAAAGTCTGATTTCTTCCGTTCACCAGTGCTCATAGTATTAGGATTAATTTCTTCACCTAACGAAGTTATTTTGCAATTGAATTTTTCATCAAATTTAATTCGATGTGGTATATGCATTTGTTTTACCATAGAATCTATAGATGCATTTAACGGAGGGAGAATAGTTTTTAATGCAAGATTTTTAACACCATCTTCACCTAATATATTTTCAACAACTTCTAAAAATTTCTCATTGATTTCTCGTTTATGTTTTAAATCATTCTTTGATTTCGTTGAAGATGTATTTTCGTTTATAAGTTGTTTGAGATATTGAAAGTCTTTATTTTCCGATTTAGATATGGTATTATTTAATTCAAATTCATATTGACCTATAAGAGTTTCTAGACGTGTTATTGAATCTTTAGATTCTCTTACGAATTTAGTGCATTTAGATAAATTTTCTGATGCTGATTTAAGCTCCTCGCGTATAGTTATTAAATCTGATTTTTTAGTTGTTGCATCTGTAGTTAATGTTTTTCTAGTATGATCGTAATCAGAACCATGGAAATCATTTCCACAAGTTGGACATTGATCCTTTTCAAATAAATCGATAGATTTCTTAATAATAGATAGCTCGTTGATTAAAGTTGATTCATCTCGTGATTTCTCTTGAACTATCTTTTCTATTACATTATATTTATTATTGAGCTTTTTCAATATTTTAAGTGTATTTTCATGCTTTACGGACAGATCAGATAGTTTAGCCTCGTACTCTTTAATCAATTTAGTTTGATCTACTCGATTTTCTTTCTTTAACAATTCGATTTTTTGATTGATCGATGATATTGATTCGTCGAGTATATTAAGTTCATCATAAAGAGTTTGGATATCTTGTTTTGCATCTCTACGTTTTTCTCGAATACTTTCTCGCATATGATTAATTATAGTGAATCCGAATAGTCTATCAACAATATTTCGTTTATCTCCGCTGGACATTGTTAAAAACGATTTGAAGTCATTAACAGAAAGTATAATGATATTCTTAAAAACTTGATATGGTATATCTAATAGCTCAGTCTCTAAATAATCTTGTACGTTTTTGTTTCCGGCTTGATCATATATAGTTCCATCTATAAATAATTCAAAATAGTTTGGCATTATTCCACGTCGTATCGTTATTTCTTTACCCTTAGCTTGTAGTTGTATTGTAACTTCCATACATCGATTAATTCTATTAGCTAAATCTCCTAATCGTTTTCCTTCGACTTTACCGTAAAGTCCATATGTAATGGCTTCCGCAATTGAACTTTTACCAGATCCGTTTTGGCCAACTAATAAATATAACTGACCGTCTTTAGTAAAGTCTATTTTTTGTGGGATGTTACCATATCCATTGAAATTCTTCCATTCGATATTTCTTATTTTCATATGTATTATTTTTAATTTTTATTTAGATGCTACTTTATATACATCCTTTAATAACGATAAAACTTCAGTTTTCATATTTTCATCTATAGACATTCCTTCAACATATTTTTCGCAAAGGTTGTATGTATCTAAAGTTTTGTCATAATCAATGTCATAATCGTATTGATTATCAGATTCATCGATTTCAAACGGTATCACATCTAATCTTTTCGATACCTTACTTATTTCATCTATTAATGGAGTCACTTGATATTTCATTAAGTAATCATTTGGAATGTATATGTCAACAAAATTATTTGTTGCAACTTTGATTAATTCATCTAGTGTTGAATCGAGTGCTTTGTTAATATAGATCTTTACGAATTTAGGTGAATATTTGTTTTCGTAAAAAGTTTCTTTACCAGATTCAAAATCTAAACACCAAAATCCTTTTGTATTTTGAGCATCGCTTCGTGTCATTTGGTATGGATTTCCTACATATAATATATTCTTATATTCTTGTGTTGTATGTATATGGCCTGTATAAACTCTTTTAAAATCTTTGCAATGTTCAGAACTAACACCTTCACCGGCATGACGGTATTTGTCAAATTTTGCACCTTGTATTGTAGTGTGGCAAAATAAATAAGATGCAGCGCTTCCAGCAATACATGTTTGTTCATCAGATTCAGATTTCCTCCAAGGCATTAAAAGCAATTCAGTACCATTCTCAGTTGATAATGTAACTGGTTCTTTATATATGTTTACATTTGGTATGTATTTTATAGTATCTAAAGATGTTATATCATTCGTGTTCTTTCTCATGATATCGTGGTTTCCGGCAATAACATGAATACCATCTACAAAAATTTTACCTAATTCCTCGAATAATTGCATAGTTTGATGAAGAACCAACAAATTAACGCTTTGTCGATTATCATATACATCTCCACAATGAATTAAGATATCTCCAGGCCTATATTCTTTTTTGACTATTGGTATAAAATATTCGTTAAAATACCCAATCATTCGATCGAGCCATTCTACGCTGTTGTTTCGTGCACCAAAATGAGAGTCTGATATTATCCAAACTCGTTTAGCTGGGGTTTTGTGTGATTTGTCTTCTATCATATTTAGAATAATGGTCCGCCAGTTTTCTCTCGTAAATTACCATCATCACGTAATTCATCGATCAATTCCTTTTTAAAAGTATTTGAAAGAGAATCATAAAATTTGTTTGAATTAACATCGAAATAATCCTGTACGATTGAAAATATTTGAACTCTAGGAAAGTTTGGTAATTTAGCAAGGACGTAAGAATATACTTCGTTAATTTGCATTTTATTTAATTTTTTATATACACCTTCAGCATCAGGTTTATTATATTTAATAAATTTACTTTTCTCTAATACTGTTATAACAACATCATAAGACATATCGTATTCTAAGGAGTCCATGAAATCTTTACCTTGGTTGTAATTAGTTGCAACGGTAAAGTTAGTATCAGGTCCTTGATATGCGGTTTGTTCGTATTTATTATCAAATATTTTATCTTGTGGTAAATTAGTTGTTTCGTCTAATTCGTCCTTTATTGGCTCTTCTTTTGGTTTTTTATCCGGGAACATAAGTTTTTATTTAAGTTAATGAATGAACGATTTCATCCGTTTCGTGGAGTCGCATATAATCATATGTTATATTGTATTTACATTTAGTATTTTTTCCAGTACCTTTTCTTACTTTAAGAATTTTTAGCCAGTATTCGTTATCTAAATGCATTGAACTGTCTTGTATAATACCGTACATAAAATCAGCGGTATGGCCAAGTCCAGCAGATTCTGCGATGTTGCCCATGTTAATTTCTGATGCATCATAACCACTACGATTAATTTGAGTTGCAGTTATAATTATCCATGCATTTCGACTAGCCATAGCTCTAAGATCTTCCGCTATTTGTTTAATCTTCATGTATGTGTTTTCAGTATTAGGATTTCGTTGATTTGCTAGTATGTTTATATAATCTACAATAACAACTTTTAATTTAATTCCTTTGGATTCTTCTAAGGTTCGTAAGTATGCTTCAAGATCGTTTACAGTTGCTTGTGAAGTTGGATAGTCTTTTACATAAAGATTTCCAGGTGGTATAATAGATCCACTTAAAGATGCAAGTTTCTTTTTTACTTTAGATTCATCTTTCGAGAACGTTGTATATTTAGACATTGGAATATTTAACATATTCGCACCAATTCTTTGAACAACATCACCTTCAGCCATTTCTGCTGATATGAATGCAACGTCATAACCATCTTTGATATAATTTACTGCATCATTAGCTAACCATATAGATTTTCCTATATTTTGTTCACCGGCATAACATATTAAATTTCCTACTGAATAACCACCATCGGTTCGTTGGTCTATCCATCGATGATTAGATGGTATTTTGTTTTCACTTGCAATCCTATGTGAAGCTGGTTCGAAGAAATTAAGTCCTAAAGATTCATCAAATACGATTGAATTTCGTTCAACAAATAGTTGTTTAACTTTAGAAACCACTTCATTTATATTCTGTGGTGTCACTTTGACGGTTTTCATATATTCTAAACCGTCTATAAATGTCCTATCTAAGTTTTTCCATAGAATCCAAGCTTCTGTAGTTTCTTGTACCCATTCATCATCATATGATTTTAAGTTTTGACTGAATACCAAATCTATTAATGATTCTGATAATCTATCTTTAAATTTATCTTGCTTGGTTAAAAGCTTTAATTGCTCTTTTGACGGTGATTCATTGAATCTATTATAAAAGATACTCGATACCTCAAACATTAATCCTAATTCATCATTTTCAAAAAAGTGAGTCTTAATAGACTTAAAATATTTAGGCTTCTCTAACGTGTGTAAATAGAATACCTTTTCAAATTCAACAATATCTAACATTTTATTTATCTTTTATTTATTTTATGATAGATTGTGTGTTTAGTTTCTTTTATTATTTCAACATCACCACATTCGATCAATTCTGATAAAATATCGTATGCCTTTTTAGGAAGATTCTTTTCTTTGATGAGGTTATTTGTAAACATCGTATCAGATTCTATTGGTAAACCACGATTATCATGTATAAATGATTTGCCTCCTTCTAAATGATACCACTGATCTGCCATTGCAAATAGATCTTCTTTAGTCGGATATTCCGGATCATCTCGATATGTACCAATTATATATTTTATTTTAAGACTGTTCCTCTTCATCTATTTCCATTATTGTTTCTAGTTCATCTACTAGATCTTCGTTATTAACTCCATAATTAAATGCCGGTTGAATTACATTTTGATCTAATTCTCGTAGGATGTCATCAGTGAAAGTTGTTTTAGTGAATAATTGTGCAACACTAACTGAATCGTCTAGATGTTTAACCACCCATTTTAAAGCTTTAGGATTCTCTATAAATGCTAGTTTTGTTCCATCTGCAGAAGTCCAAACGGTTTTTCTAATTTTATTTTTAGCTTGTTCACTAATTTTTTGTTTATCGATAGCATCCTCAGTTATTATATTACCTTTTGCAATTCCACACGATTCCCATGATATGTAATCATGTAATCCCATAAATTCGTTCATTCCTTTATCAAAATGTATAATGACTTTTACTGGAGTTGGTTTAGCAAAACGATTTTTATTTGGAGTAGCCGTCATAATAATTCCAGATTTGACTGCGTTTTCTTTAAGTTGTGCCTTTCTTAAAAATAGAATTATTGATGCAAAATATTCAGGACCAGTTCCACCGCCAGCAGTAACAATCGGTATAAATGATTGACCTGAATACGTATGATTTGTAAATATAAATGGAATTTTACATTCTGCTAATTGAGTTCCTAGAATTCTAAACAAAGATTTGATGGTTTTTGCTCTAGTCATATCGGCTTTTTCACTACCACTTAATGCATCATCAATTTCTTTTTGTGATGCGAGATTTCCAAGAGAATCTAGACAAACCATGATTTTTGGAACTTCCATGCCTTTACGTTTCTGATCACTTATTATTTTAGTCAAATTAGTTATAGAAGTTCTAAATTCTTGAACAGTATTACATGGTTCATATCTGAGTTTTTTAGGATCAATTCCAAAACGTTGTATTAAATCGGTATCAACTGCAGTTTCCGAATCATAGAATATAATCTGATATCCCATTTCAGTAGCTTTCTTAATTGCATTTAATAACACAAACGTTTTTCCAGTACCAGAAGGTCCAGCAAAGCAGACTGATCTGTTATTAGGGATTCCTCCAAATAATGAGCCTGATATACATGCATTTAGTAAATAGTTTCCAGTTCCGATGTATTCATCGATCTTAGAAAAAACGCTTTTGTCCATAACTTCTCCATGTATAGATGTTTTTGCTAATGATGCGTTCAAATCATCAAATGTAAATTCCTTTTCTTTTGCCATAATTATTTTTTATTTTTTAGTTCACAATTGCACATTGCACCGTTTCCGTTTACACATTCACATAGTTTATTATAAACATATTTGATATCTTCGTATCCTGAATCTGTTATCATGGTTGACTGCTGTTGAGTTGGTTGAGTTGGTTCATCTAATTCAAATATAATTTCGAAATCATCTAGATCTCTCAATACCATCATAAGATATTCAACCCTTAGTTTAGTTCCAACTGAATGTATTGTTACTTTTCCTTTTTCTTCGTCTATTGTATATTTCATTTTGTTTTGTTTTTAGAATAATGATAATGTATATGCTAAGCTTCTGTTTAGTCTTGGCATTCCTGATGGAATAACAATTCGGTTTAATGGTTCTAATATAAACATTTCAAATTGTCGTTCAATATCTATTTTTGGTGCTAATTGATATGGATATTCTCCAGGCAAATAACCGAATACATCACAAAATTGATCTGCTGCATAGTACCAACGTATTTTGTCACTCGTTTTTACAAGATCAAAGTTATTTTTTTGTGATGAGTTATTAACTAAATAATTATGATATGCACCAGCACGAACATGTATTGGACATCCTTTATCAAGTTCAAATTCATTTGTATCATTAAGTACAAATTTATTATAATCGCCAATTCTTCGATTAGATGATATTTGTTCTATGTCTGCTAATTTGAATTGCGTCTTAATATCTTTTAGTACTTGAGTTAATTCTGCAACAACATCGTTATCTAATCTATCTTTCGAAAATAAGAATTTTACAATGTCTGTTAGTTTATCTCGACAGAATGCTGGAGTTGATGATTGTATAATTTCAAGACCTTTAGTTGATATGTATGTAAGAGGTTCATATGTTTTACCATCCTTCCAAACAATATTTTGAACGTATTTCTTTTTCGAAACCCATATTGCATTATTTGCTATAGTCTCAAGTTCAAAATCTAAAAAGTTTTCAGAATTATACGATTTTGCATAATCTGAAAGAATCTTTTTAATATAATCTGCTAATCGATGTTTGTTTAATTGCAATATAAAATCTGTTATTTCGCCATCCCATTTACAAGATTCCATGACTTCTTCAAATACAATATATCCAGAATCTGTATCGGTATATTTCCATACATGTCTTTTAAGTGGTACAACCTCATCAGTGATACCCATTAGTTCATGAAGTGCTTTATCTCGATGCCAAAATTCTTTGAAATATTTTTCAACACAACGTTCAGTATATTTTATTGCATCTTGACCTTGAAGAGTTACCGTTTCTGCAATTGCTGTACTTCTAAAATGAAACCAATCGTTTGCAAATGCTCCATAAATAGAATTAATGCAAAGCTTTATAGCTTGTTCTAGATTATAACATCTAAGGCTTTCCTTTTCTAGACTTTGTATTTTAATTTCTAATTCAGTCATACTAAGCTTTGATTGCTAAATTTAATGCAATTTTAGTGCTTGAATCAACTGAATCCATTACAAGTTTATTTTGACATACGGATATTTCGTATGATTCTTTATCAATTCTAGAAAAGAATGATTTGAATAAATTAATTTCTGGATGATTTGATTCTACCGAATCGTCTACAATGATATCATAAGTATCACCGGCAATATGAACACCTTTATCATCTGAATATATTTTGAACAATTCGTTTTTATCTAAGGTAATTAGATTATTAAGTTTTGTTAATAAATCGTTTGATAAATGGAAGTTAAACATTTCACCATCAGTTCCGAATGCAGCGTCGATTTGAATATCGCTCATTGTGGTAAATCCTAAAGCAACGTCTGCACAATGCAAAGTTATTTGTAATGATTGATCGTTAATAACCATTTTCTCTGCAAAAAATTCTCCACCATCTTCGTAATAGTGCAATTCTCCACATAATTGATGAGGATCAAAATATTTTAAACAATCGATTAATTTTTGTCCACCGAAAAAAGAAATCTTAATATTAGGAATTTCATCTTCGGTAAATTCAAATACAGATTCAGTTGGTATTTGAGTAACTTTCGCAACATCCTTAGATGGAATAAATGAATTAGAATATAAACGTTCTTTCGAAAGGTTTAAGTAAATAGCTGAATCCATTAACAGCAACTTTTTAACCATTGTTGACAACGGTTCTGGATGAATTTTAGAAATGTTTAAGTGCATATAGTTTTATTTATTATATGCACTTATTACAAATAAGTTTCAACTAATATTAGTTACCCGTCACAGCTTGTACAATTTTCATCCATTGCTTGAGCGGCTAAATCTCCACGTAAAACAGATTCAGTTCTCATATAATAAAGAGTTTTTATTCCTTGTTTCCAAGCTTCGAAGTGACATTGATTTATCCATTTAGGTGTTGATTCTTGCGGAAATGTTAAATTGAGAGATACGGCTTGATCTATATATTGTTGTCTAATCCCAGCTTGTCTAATTAATTCTAGTTGATTAATTTCTTTAAATGTTTTAAACACATCTTTCATAGGAATAAGTTCATCAAATTCTTGTGCATCTGTATTAAGTATTAATTTACCATTAACATATGACCAATTATCTAATTCATCGATATTTTGAATACTTCCTTTATCTTGTAAAATTTTATCCCAAGTTTCTTTTGAGTTTATACCAATTTTACGAAAACATTTTTCTAAGATAAGATTTTTTCTGATGAAAGTTCCTTTAGCGCTTTGTTCAGTGTAAACATTTGCAGGTAATGGTTCAATACCACTACTAACACCGCCGGATAATTTAGAATTAGATACAGTCGGTGCAATAGCTCGTATATGAGAATTTCGCATTCCAGTTTCTTTGCACCAAAGTGGTTCTCCATATTCTTTAGCCATATCTTGAGATGCATGGTCGCTGTGTGCTTTTATTTGACTAAATATTTTTCGAGTTTCGAATTGAGCAAGCAATCCTTCAAATGGAATTCCTTTAGATTGAAGATATGTGTGCCATCCTAAAACACCTAATCCAATAGCTCTTCCCTTTTCGGCAGTTCTTATTGAATTCTCAAATCCATGTCTAAATTTAGCCTTTTGAATAAATTCTTCGAGTACTCCATCTAAAAACATTGTTGAATAATATACAAGATCGGTATCTTTCCATTCATCGTATTTTGAAAGGTTTAATGAAGATAAGCAACAAACAAATGAATGTGATTCGTCGGTATGTAATACGATTTCTGAGCATATGTTAGTCATAAAAACTTTAAGACCATTTTTCTTGTATGCTTCAGGATTATGGTTATTGACATTACCTCTGAACATTATATATGGTTCTCCTGTTTGTCTACGTTTCTGTAATAGAGATGACCATTTAAATCGTGCCTCTTCATCACCGTCTTCAAGTTTCCTCATAAATTTATTGCCGATAACTGCACATTGATGTAAATTTAATGATTGCCGATTTTGATCTCCTTTAGGTTCTCTTATTTCAAGCCAATCTAAAAAATCGTCATGTTCAATATTTACATTAACACTTGCAGCACCTCGTCTAACGTTACCTTGATTTGTAGCTGATATAGCACTATCATATATTTTACAGAATGGGACAATACCATCGGTAGTTCCGTTTCCGCTTATTCTGCTTCCGGCCGGTCTAATCTGATTAACTCCGATCCCAACACCTCCACCATTCTTTGCTAATAACATTAGCTCAAGATTTTTTGATCCAATATCATATATAGAATCAGCTACATCAATACCAAAACAACTAATAGGTAATCCACGTTCAGTTCCTGTATTTGATAAGACTGGGCTTGCTAAACAAAGCCACGAATTCCAAATATAATCAAAAAACTTGCTTGCAAGCGCTGGTTTGTTTAATCGCTTAGCCACGGTTGTAGCTACTCTCCAATAAGCATCTTTTGGAGTTTCTCCACCAGCACAATATCCTCTAGATATTGTTTCGATGTATACTTGATTATTGCCCCAAACTGGAAAATCTACTCCTAACTCCCATCCTAATTCTTTTCCGTAATTCTTCATTATTTAATTTTTATTTTGCCCATATATTTGCCCAATCATCACCTTCACCAGCTTTTGCATAATCTGTAGATCTAATAGCAAAAAAGTCAGTCCAAGTTTCGCCTCCAGTTAAATGATAAAACCATTCTAGTTGATCAGCGCTCTCGTCGTTTACTTCAAATATATTATTGTACCCAAGTTCTCTAAGTTTCTCATTAGCTCTTCTATATATAAAGTTTTTAAGGTCAGTTGCTTTAAGGTTTTCTAAATCACCCATTTCAAACATTTTATCTATAAAGTTAACTTCTAATTGAACCATATATTTAGCAGCGTTTTCTACCGTTGTCTTAACCTCGTCTTTTAATTCTGGATATTCTTTACACATGTGTCTGAATAAAGCACAACCCATTCGAGAATGTAATGATTCATCTCTAACCGACCATTTCATTTGTTGGCCAACGCCTTTAAGTAAATTTCTTAATTGAAAACTGTATAAGACTGCAAAAGAACTATATAAACTTACTCCTTCTGCAAATGCACTGAATATCGCTAAAGATTCTGCAACGTCTAATCTAGCTTCAGGATTAGTAGCTAAATCTTCATGAGTCCACGTCTCTTTAGTATTCATTAATGATTCAAATTTCTTAGCGATAGTAGGTTCATGTAAAAATGCTTCAAAATCTTCGAGGCCTAAAGTTTCATTTAAATAACTATAAGCGACTGCATGTATAGTTTCTTGACTACCGAACATCATAGCCATTTGTTTGATTTCATGTTTAGGAAACCATTTAGTTACCATTGTTGTCCAATAATCCGAAACCGCACATTCGGTCTGAGCAAATCCGAGAAGGATGTTACCTACAAGATTTTTTTCTGATTCTGTTAAATTTTCTTTCCAATCTTTAACATCGCCTTGCATTGATATTTCAGTATGTAACCAAAATGATTGCGCTTGTTTAAGCCAACCTTCAGTATAATATTCCGGATATTCAAAAGGTTTGTATGCAATACGTTCTTCAAATAACTTGCTCATAGTTTATAATTGTTTTTTTAATTTTTGGATCTCAATTTCAAGATCTAAGTGCGTTCGTTTATGTTTCTTCCGTTCAGTATATAATTCGGTTAATACTGATTTCATAGCACTCGGTTTTGTATCAAATACAGCTCCAGTCACTGCTACTATTTTAGTTGGATCTTTTCTATACTCTTCTAATTTTTCATGATTATGTTCCTTCTTTATAAAGGATTCTGGAGATATATTTATTTGTCTCATTATTGATGGATATAGAGAAGCAAAATCAAAACATGCAGCTCCTTTAAAGAATCCGGTTTCAGGTTCTTTAACGTATGCACCTTCATATCCTTGTCGTTCACCAGGTCTAATAAATTCATCGGCTACTACACAATCTCGTTCGTAATATTTTTTCCAAAGAAATGCTTCTGTAATATTAACCGCAGAAGTACATTTATACATGGATATATTGCATAATACTGATACTGATAATACTGCATTTATAGTTGCAATCTTTTCATGAATTTCTGTTACTAAAGCCGAATCAATCGCATTATAGAACACGTATTTGTCATAATCATTCTCATAGAGTTCCTGTAGGGTACCATTGTATTTAATCTTATTAATACCTAATACTTGTTTTGCAACAAAATCTAGTGTATTATTTTCTTTGACCGCAACGGTTCTATCGAATTGTCTGTAAATTTGTAGGTAATCCATCATTGCAATATGAAGTGGAATCATATCTCGATTAACTTTATTTGATACGCTAGCTTTCGCACAATCGATACCAAGCTTCTTACATCGGTTATAAATATATTTCCAATCAAATCCAATGAAATTCCATCCGGTTACAAATGCCATATGAGGAAGCATTTTAGTAATGAACGTGTATAACATATTATATTCATCATCAAAACAAACATATTTAAAATCCCAATCACCATAATCTTTCATATGATTTCTAACATCATCAAATATTTCTTTTTGTTGTTTAGCGGTGATTGGTTTCCATCCTAATACTGCAACTTGTTTATTTTGCATTGCGATAGACATGCAAGTAATTCTTTCTCTAGCAACATCTGGATTTGGAAATCCATCGATCACCTCAGTCTCAATATCTACTGAATATATTTTTGGAAAGTTTAATGCGGAAAGTTGTTCAATATCAGAATTGTTATGGATAAATTCATATATTGACCATTTATTTAGGAATTTAGCACGGACTTTTTTGACCGGTTTACCATCCCAATTTCTAAATTTAGGATCTTTGTTTTTATCAGTCTCTGAGCAGATAGCCCAATTCTCTATGTTTTCGATGCGATAATCATTTACTTTTACATCGCCATTTTCGTCAAAGTATGATATTCGTAAGTCGTTGAATCTAGTTTCTATATCTAGTATCATAAATTATTTAATTAGATTCTCTTACGAACGTTCCATTTTCCATTTTGCCTTTTCTGTTTGCAATTTCAGCATAAGAATTATTAATACAGTTTTCGATTGATGTGTTACCTAGTTTAGCTAAATTAGTTAAAACCACTACACAATCACCGATTGCATCTTCAAATTCTAATTGATCGTTTTCTAGAATAGCCTGAGATAGTTCACCCACCTCTTCAACTAACTTAATCATTTGAGTTTTTTTATCTCCCTTTTCGAAGATTCCTCGCTCAGAGGCCCAATCTCGTATTGGGTTAAATTCGTTTGTTAATTTCATTGTACTTATTTTTAATTATTATATGTACAATGCCGGCAAGTAGTTTCAGCTTTGGTTAAGCTTTAATTGAGTATTTAGTCATAATAGATTTGAGTTCTCTAACTGCATCGGTATATGATTGAAACGGAGCGTCTTTCCACATACCGTCCTTTCCTATTACTCGTTTTGCAAAGGATTCCCACGAACTAATAGCACCAGATTCACCAGAATCATAAATAGCTTGTTCATGTTTCTTGATTTCCGCTAATTGTTCGTGAGTATCAGTTGTTTCTAATGCTTCAAAAGCGGCATCGACGTATTTGTCTCCGTGATATGCTCTCAATAGATCACTAATAAGTCCAGCCCTATCGGTACCTTTAGGATCTCCTATTCTAAAGTGTCTGCTCCATTCACGTCTTAAATAATCGATAGATGCTTTCTTAAGTTCTTTATATTCTTTTTGAATTGACTTAGGATCTCGACCTGAAGATTCGTTAACTGATTCTGGCAATAACACTGAATGATCTCCATCCATGTATTTTTTAAATAGTTTTCTCTCGTCATTAAATACCGATGAAATTTCCTTTATTTCTGATTTTGTTAAATCGAAGTAATCTTCCCTATCTTCCATTGCCCATCGTTGTACACTTACTAAGTCAGTTAATTTCTTAATTTTTTTAGCTTTGAGTCCTTGAATCTGCTCAGCATATTTCTTATGCAATTGTAAGTATAAGTTATCTTTAGCTTCATTAATACCTTCAGTAACTGATTCTCCTACAAATGCATTAAACTTCAAAAAATTGTAAATATTTTTTGCTTGTTTTTCGTTTTCTTTTTCGTCATCGGTTAATTCGCTAGATGCAGCTAAATCACCAGATCCAGTTTCTTGTGTTGAAAATTCTGCTTGAGTTCCTGGATTTCCAGGCAATGAAACATCACCCATTCCGTTAACACTTCCTGGAGTTGCCATTGCATTATTTTCTTCTAATGCGTATCTCATAGCTTCAGCATAAGCAATAGCTTCTTGTAATTCTGCGTTTTCATCAACCGAATCTTCTAATTTATTTGGTAGAGTTTCTTCTGGGGTTTCTGCGTAGTCTTTCAAATCGGCTTCCTTTTTTTTAGATAAATCTCTTATTTTCTGATCAACTGTAGATGCATCAACTTCACCTCGCTTAACTGCTAAGGCTAATCCAAATAATTTACGTTGTGCTTTTGATACTGCTGGCATGATTACTTCATGTGTTTTAAATAATCTTTTGCTAACTGAGATAATACCTTAAATGTAGCTTGCATATCGTCCATTTTATCACGATCACCGGATTTGTATACCGATTCTAGAAACGATTTTAGGGACTTCATTGCAGCATCGGAGCTTGTCCATGTATTTGCTAAATTCTTTCCCAGGATTGAGCTACCTTCGTTAACTTCATTTTCGAATTCATCTAATGCAATTGATTCAGATAAAGATGGTATATTTCTATATTTTGATTCGTTAACTTCCTTTGGTGCAGAATCTCGTTTTAAAATCATCTCGTAAACTCGTTGACCGTATTTTGAAAGGCTATAATAAGAACTTCCGTTCTTTTCAAACGTTGTAAAAAACTTTTGATTTCGTTTGAACCATGTTGCTTTATTAACTTTAGATCCACCTCGATCTTCTTCAAGTCTAATTAGATGATTATGTAAATCCTCTTCGGTTACATAATTCTTTCCAACATATTTAATAATAGTATCGCGAACTGGAGCTCCAGTTTCGTTTACCCTAATTCTACTATAATCACCGTATTTTCTTTTTACTTGGTGACGTTCTTCGTTAAGTTCTTCCATTGTGTTAGTTTATTTTATGTATATATCTTATAGACTATGACTCAATTCATTTTTTAATTGTTCATAGAATTTATGTTCGGCTTTTGGCGTCAATTTTTTAAATTCCTTTTCGTTTCCGGTTAATAAAGCTTCTCTTACTTGAGTTGCACTTATATTTTTAGAATCTCTTTTTATTTCGGATGTTTGAAAATCTGATAATACATTTGCTTCTTTGCCGTATAGTTTAATCATACGATTATAATCTGCAAGTCTATCGCTCCCAGTGCCCCAAAGAACTGGTTCATATTCCGGACGTAAAACATTTAGAATTTGATCTAAGAATCCGGTTGGAGCTTCTCTTACCGCATCAATAAATTTATATTGTTTTGCTATATCCATCCAAATTTTTAAAATCGTTTCATTTTCAAACGGAGTTTTCTTACCGGTTTTAGATCTTACTTGGATTACAACTACCGGTAAACTATTTTTTGCATTTAATTGTCTAAGTACTTTTATATGTCCTAACGTCGGTGGTTGAAATCTACCAACTAGTATATTAACGGATTGTTTACCTGGCTCTTCATGAATTAGATTCAATTTGCCTTCATATAAATTAGATTCTAATAAAGCACGTTTTTGATATTTGCCGTAATAATAATCTTCAAAAGTTGGTATTGATTCTTTAGATTTAGGTTTATCAATGGATCTATCAGATATCATATCGATAATTTTGTTTATTTCAAATTTAGTATTGTTATCTATTAATATAGAAGTTTTCTTACGTTTCTTTGTAAATGTCCCTAAGAATAATTTGAATATTTCTTTATTGATTTGAGATTCTTTAAGCCATTTGATAGCTCCCTCATCAGTAACGTTTTTTAAGTTAATTCCAAAATCTGGAATGTTCTTTGCAAAGTCTGGTCCATCTAAATCATCCATTCCAGTATATTTAGATGCATTTTTAGTCATATATTTAGAATATAATGAGCTAATTAAATTCAGAATCCGATGAGATTTATCTTCGCCTTTCGGTCTAAATTTATCAAAGTTTACAGTGTTCATAAATGCTAGAACATCTTGAAGCGCTATAGAATATGTATCAGACGCATTCTGACCTTTAGCTTTTGTAACTTTAATTGTAGGGTTCAGTATTTTAGTACTAACGCTTTCTTGTAATCGATCTAGGAATTTCATAGTTAAACTCTCGGATATGTTTTTATTTGCTTTAAGTATATCATATACATCAGCATTGCCGCTATCTAATGATTCAAGAATGCCATCTATTTGATGTCTCTTTAATCTACCAAAATATATAACTGATATACCATCTAATTTTAAATCAGCAGCCCATTTTTCTAATATGATGTTATCTTCAATAAATCTTATTTTCGAAGATGATTCTACAACTCTAATTTCTTCTAATAACATTTTATTACTTTCTGAAGAATATCTAAAAGCAAATCTATAATTTTCAGGTATTAAGTCTTGTTCATATAGCGAAAGTATATTATCAAAGGTTCGTTCAATAGGATCCTCATATACACTATGCAAAGATCTATCTATAATTGATATTTCTTTATTGCTTACACCTTTAAAATATGTTAGTTTACCCTCGACTATTTGAGCATGTAACGAAGTATCCGAAGATCTCTCTTTGATAACTATAAATTTCTTCAAAAGGCCATGAAGATAATCACGGCCTTTTTGATTGTATATAGTTAATAAGTCGTTTATTTGTCTCATTTTATGAAGTCATTGTAGTAAACCAAGACTCATCAGCAGCTGCAGAAAAATTCTTTTTGATATATTTTTCCATAGCTTTGTATCCTTCAGGATCTTTCTTTTGCATTACATCTAATACTTTTCCTAATCCCATTTGCATAACTTTGTCATCAAATGTTCCATGATCTTCGTTTTTATGAGCAGATTCAACAACTTCTA
>Ga0210003_1000802_pt1 | contig 28428 bp, 34 predicted proteins | sample LantaG_FD_182804 | JGI IMG/M metagenome (GOLD analysis project Ga0210003, IMG submission 182804) | Deep subsurface microbial communities from Baltic Sea to uncover new lineages of life (NeLLi) - Landsort_02402 metaG (SPAdes) (version 2) | ecosystem: Environmental > Aquatic > Marine > Oceanic >... | reverse complement strand
CATCCCGTGTTCTCTTCTCAAGTGCTCCCTGATATAACGTTCATTTTTCTCATTGAGCTCAAGCCCCTGCTTCTCGATTTCCACTTCCGTAATATCGCCAAACCGAACCTTCTTAAAGCCATTCTTCTCAAATACCCTGGCTACCTCTGATTTACCTGCACCTGCCATGCCGACAATTGCCACTACTCTCATTGCTCTTCCTTATCTAAGGCATGGATAGCAGGATTGTTTTCATTAGCGACATTTGTGCCACCATTATAAGGAAAAATCGCAGGCTGTGGCAAAGGGTGCTTTTAGCTGCGCCCTATCCAATCTCCAGGACAATGGTTCTGCTTCTTAAAGGAGAATATCCTGCTACGCTAGACTCTGGGGCCCTGTGCCTCAAGTAATCCCTGCAACCTTGCAGGATTGTTGCTTTTCCTTATGGCTTCTTCACAAGAAACTATATTCCTTTTGACCAGGTCAACCAGCGCCTGGTCCAGGGTCTGCATTCCCTCTTTGCCACCAACCTCTATATTAGACTGTATTTCGAATATCTTCTCTTCTCGGATGAGTCGTCTGATTACACTGGTAGCAGTCATAATTTCAAAGGCGGCTATTCGACCCGTCCCAATACGAGATAAGAGCCTCTGTGATAATACCGCCTCTATTACCTGTGACAACTGCAGCCTGATTTGCCGCTGCTGGATTGCCGGGAATATGTCAATAATACGATCAATAGTCTGTGCGGCGTCAATCGTATGTAGCGTGCCCAGCACCAGGTGTCCCGTCTCAGCCGCCGTGATAGCTGCGCTTATCGTGTCCAGGTCACGCATCTCTCCTATGACAACTACATCTGGATCATGCCGGAGCGAATGCATCAAGGCATTGGAGAAGGATTTGGTATCGTTCCCCAGGTCTCGCTGGTGTATGATACATTGCTTGTCATGGAATAGGAATTCAATCGGGTCTTCGATGGTAATGACATTTCGCCTCTCATTCTCATTGAGATGATTGACCATCGCTGCCAGAGTAGTCGATTTGCCACTACCGGCAGGTCCGGTGACCAGGATGAGTCCTATGGGCTTGAGAATAAGCTCCTTACAAATTTGAGGCAGCTCTAATTCATCAATAGATGGGACGTTAAATGGCACCATATGGAAAGCAAGGCTCGTTGTACCTCTTTGGCGAAGTGCATTAACCCGGAATCGAGATAAACCAGGAATAGAGTAAGCGAAGTCCAGCTCCTGTTCTCTAAGGAAAGTGGCTATTTGCTCATGAGTAGCAGTTTGTTCAAATACGAATTCCATATCTCCGACTGTAAGCGGTGGCAAATCCTCTTGAGTTATCAACACACCATCGATACGGAATACCGGTCGGCTTGGCACCTTGAGATGTAAATCAGAGGCGCCTTTATCTACCATTAAGTAAAGAAGCTTCTCTATATCCATAACATAAAAGCTTTGTTTACTCAATTTAGCACACCCATCTCCAATTTTCTACCACTGAGGCACCGTTTTGCAACCTGCGGTTTGAGAAATGGTGCTAGGGGAGAACTTTTCTCCAGGATATTGAGACACACCTCGGTTGGCATCACGCTGGATGTTTAAAGTACAGTGACCCACAGAGAGATTAAGGCGTAGCATGCAAGTTTAGGCCATATTGGGTAATAGGGGCAAGAATAAAGTCGTGTGATAGTCTAAGTCACATAGCAAACCCTTAGATTATCTATCTCAGTTAATCTACTTAACAACTACGGTTAAGACGAATGTTTCAACCGCCTTCTCCCCACCCTCCCAGGGCCGGCTATATTCCAGGGATAGGGTAATCTCGCCTTTCTTAAGTGCCTTAAAACTCCATATTTCTTGGCCACCAGCTCCTGGAACAGGGGGCTCCTGTTTGGCTTCTTCGCCCGGCTCATATTTGCTTTCTACCAGCTCTAACACAGTTGGGTCACTAATTTCCACCAGCTCCCACTTGAAGCCTGTGGTGGGATTGGAATCCAAAGTTACCGTCAATGAGTTGCCAACAGCAACCTGGACTTCTTTGCCTGTATATGAAGCATCTACAGATACTGGCCCTGAGGAACAGGAACATAGGCACAGCGAGATGGCAACCATAGCACATATTAAGGTTAGCTTTGCTTTCATTCTTGATCCCTCCTTCTGCTGCTTGCCGATTTCTTTCCCAACAGCATGGTGAAAGGCACCCCCACCAAGCGAGTCACGATAGCCATGTACTTTTCATTGAGCTCCATTGCCTCTGCCATCTTGCCAGGGAGGATTTTCATAATCCCTCGCTGTATTACTTTCATTGTAACCTCCTTTTCATTATTTCTATCGGTCTACCCGAAGGTGAAAAATGAACTTTTTACCCCTTTGTCTTGCTTTTAGCCTCTGTAGTACGTAAATACCAAGCCAGGCCCAAACCCATGTAAAAAGGTACGCTAGCCACAATAGCAAAAATTGCCAGCAGTAGCCAGGATGTTGGCTCCAGTCCAAGGGTGACATTCGCAGCATCACCAATTATTCCAAGTACTGCAAATATAGCGCCTATAAACCAACCAACGTGAGCTGCCATCCCCGCTACACGAACATCAGACATCTGTTTACGATCTTCCCAACGATACATCGATATCACCTCCTTTTTAGAATTCTCCCCTGACACCAGTCCACCGGGCTATATTACCATTTGATTTACCTCTAATAATCACCTCCTTTAGATTTGTTTAAGGAAAGTAAAAAGGACACGAACAACCGCCATTTAACAGGCGATTCCGTGCCCTTATTTCATCCCCCCAACTCCTAAACCAGCATGCTATCTCACGTACTAGTAATTTAAGTATATTACCGGTCTCTCTGGTTGTCAATATATAATTGGAGCCTCATGTCAACCAGTCTAAGGCTCTTATCTACCCCACACTGACGAGAAGCCCTCCGAAATTATGCGGTGTAGCAGTAAGAATTTACCTGTTATGTTGCTGAAGGGGATTATTAACCTGGGACGCTTCTCCATGTCTAGCCGTGCCACTTTTAAAACTAACAAGGCTACTCCTGACAAAAGGACGCCACTAAATCCACATGTGCCCTTTGCACCTGACCTACTTTTGGTTTTCCTGTTTCTTCTTTTCCTTGGGCTTCTTGGCTTTTTTCAAATTTTTTCTTCCCTTACTTCCCATCTCTTTGCCCTCTCCTTTTTAATACTTTCTTTTATATATGTTCTAATTTTTGCCATTCGTATTATGCAAAAAACAGATGACATGCTTTGAACTATGGTTCTTTGCTAGCAATTCTCGAATGCTATTCTAGCAGGGGATACTTAGTGGTGCAAAGGGTGAGCTCAGAATGATAAGAAACGAAGGACTCATGGTCAGTGTGATAAAAGGAGCATCTTGGTTGTCGCATGCTGGCAGTTAGGGCAGAAGTATGTTCCTCTATTTCGCACTGGAATGCGCTGGATGGGAGCATGGCAAACAGGGCAAGTCTGCCCTTTCCTGTGGGCAACCTTAAAATCAAACTGGGCACGGCCTAGCTGACCCCCGGGACGGACGTAGGTATCAACGCTGGCGCCTTTATTGCCAATGGCTGATGCCAGAACAACACGAATAGAATTATACAAACTCTGAATCTCCTCGTCTGACAGGGTGTCTGTCCTTCTCAAAGGGTGAATTCGAGCAGCAAAGAGAATTTCATCAGCATACATGTTACCAATCCCGGCGATGATATTCTGGTCAATGAGAGCTGCTTTGATAGGGATATGGTGTTCCCCTAGCAGTTTTGACAATACCTCGGGAGTAAAGTCCTCAGCTAATGGCTCAGGCCCCAGCTTACCGATGATAGCCCCAACATCTCCTCCCAACCAGATTGCACCCAATCGGCGTCGGTCGCTGAAAACAAGCCGAGCATCGTTGGATAAATGAAAAACCGCTCTGGCATAGTGGCCAATACTCCCTGGATTTAATAACACCGCTCCGGTCATTCTAAGGTGCATGATTAACGACAGGCCACTCGATAAATGAAAAATGAGATATTTCCCTCGCCGCTCCAGAGATTCCACTCTCTGCCCCACTAGCTGCTGAAATTCCTCAGGGGAAGGCCAGCGCAGCAGCTTCCTGTCCAGGAGGGTGACTTGTGTAAAGTGCTGCCCAATTATCCAGGGCAGAAGCTCAACTCTAATTGTTTCTACTTCAGGTAATTCAGGCACTTTCATCAATCAGTATAGCAACACGAGACTCAGGATAGAAGCTGCAGGCTGCTAGAACGCAGTGTGGGTGTAGCAAGAACATGCTATTGACGGAATAAAATTTCCTTAGTAGGGCTTCAGTGAGATATAGTAGCAGTTATCAGTGTTTCAGGGCCTTGTGCTTGTCTAAATAGCAGGGGGAGGGAGGTGTAAGGACCAAAATTATTAAGGGAGTTGATGGATTGAAAATCCCTTGGGCGGTTGGGTATAATAGGGGTAGTGTGAAGGGAGCTTCTGGAGGTCTCTAGGAAGATAGAGGGTCATATTAATTAAAAGCACTGCGCAGAAGAAGGGGGAGTGCATTAAGTTTAAAGGAGGTGTAAATGGCTAGGTTATTCGAATACCAAGGGAAGGAGTTTCTCAAGGATGCTGGGATTGCGATTCCAACAGGGGAGGTTGCCTCTACTGCGAAAGAAGCATTTGAAGTTGCCGCCAGAATAGGGAAACCAGTGGCGGTAAAGGCGCAAGTTTGGGTTGGAGGACGGGGAAAAGCCGGCGGGGTAAAGCTTGCTGATACACCGGAAGAGGCAGAGAAGGCGGCTAAGGCTATTTTAGGAATGGAAATAAAGGGGTTGCCCGTCCGAAAGGTGCTGGTAGAGGAGAAATTGGATATCGAGAAGGAATATTATGTGGGTATAATTCCTGATGGTTCGTGGGAGAGCAAATGTCCAGTACTTATGTTCAGCACCGAAGGGGGGATGGAGATAGAAGCAGTTCCTAAGGATAAAATTTTCCGGGCAAAGGTTGATTACCTTAAAGGGTTCCCCTTCTATGATGCTTTGGATCTGGCTGGCAGTGCAGGCATTCCAAACCAGTTGCTTAAGGAAATGGCGGGAGTGATTTCTAAGCTGGTGACAGTCTTTAAGCAGCGTGACTGCAATATATTGGAGATCAACCCTTTAGTAGTGACTAAAGAGGGTAAGGTGATTGCAGGAGACTGTCGTATGAGTATTGATGATAGCTCGAGCTTCCGTCACCCTGAGATGGGGATCACTATCCCTAGAGAGTTTCCCTGGGAACCAACCGATTTTGACATAGTTGGTTGGGGAATTGAAGAAACCGACCTTCGTGGCTCTGGCTTTGTTATGAAGATGACACTGGATGAAACAAGTTCCGGATTTATTGGCTTCCATGCCATTGGTGGTGGAGCAGCTATGATAGGAATGGACGCACTCAGTAGGGTAGGCCTCAAACCGGCAAATTTCGCTGACACAAGTGGCAATCCAGTGGCTTCCAAAATTTACCGAGTGGCCAAAGTAGTTCTAGCCCAGCCTAATATTGAAGGTTACCTGCTGGCAGGCTTTCTAATCGCTAACCAGGAGCAGTGGCATCACGCTCATGCCATAGTCAAAGTTTTAAGAGAAGAACTTCCTAAAAGGCCAGGGTTTCCTTGTGTCCTCCTTTTGGCCGGGAATAAGGAGGAGGAGTCTTTACAGATACTGAGAGAGGGTCTGGAAGGGCTGCCTGGGCATATCGAAATCTACGGGAGTGAGCATGTAGAGGATAGTGACTTCATCGGGAAGAGGATGGTGGCGTTAGTAGAAGAATACCGTAAGGAAAAAGGAAGATAAGGGAGGTCTATATCCATGGAATTTGAAGAAAAAACCATTAAAGTAATCATTGATACAACTAAGTGCCCTGATTGTGTAAGCAAAGCTTGTGTAGAGGCCTGTAAGCTTTATAGCCGAGGAATTTTGCAGTTAAGCGATGGGAAGCCGTCTGTAAGTCATCTTAGCACTGAAGAGTTGAGGCGTAAGGGTACAGAATGCCTGGCGTGCGAGTATGAGTGCTGGCAACGTGGCAATAATGTCATCCGTATAGAGATTCCTATTAAGGGCCTGGATGATTATCTGAGGAAACGCAATCTTAAATAGGGGGTAAAAATGTCGATTCTTATTAATGAAAATACCAAGGTAATTGTTCAAGGGATAACTGGCCGGGAAGGCTCTCTTCGATCTAGATATATGAAAGATTATGGCACCAAGGTGCTAGCAGGTACCTCTCCCGGCAGAGGTGGGGAGGAGGTGGATGGGATTCCTGTCTATAATACTGTTAAGGAAGCGGTGAAGGCGCGAGGTCAGATAGATATGAGTGTTGCCTTTATTCCAGGCCCGGGGTTGAAGATGGCGGTACTGGAGGCCGTTGATGCTGGCATCAAAATTATTGTCTGTCCAGTAGAGAGGGTGCCTCTTCATGATATCATGGAGATGGTGGCAGTAGCCAAGGAGGCAGGAGTTATGATAGTCGGGCCAGGATCGATTGGTGTTATAAGCCCAGGGAAGGCTGTTGCTGGATGGTTGGGGGGGAATGTGGGGTGGGCGAATAAGCTATTTCAGCCTGGTCCAATTGGAGTTTTATCTCGGAGCGGTGGTGAGTCTGGGACAGTACCCTGGATTCTCAAGCAGGGTGGGCTTGGTGTAAGTACAGCTATTCATACAGGCACTGAACCAATTCTTGGAATGTCTTTTGCTGACTTTCTTCTCCAGTTTGAGAAAGATGAACAGACTCTGGCTGTGGCTGCTTTTGGTGAGATTGGTGGCAGTCAGGAGGAAGAGGCTGCTGAGGTTATCAAAACTGGTAGAGTTACCAAGCCTTTCGTCATCTATATTGCTGGCGCAGCAGCTCCTGAGGGGCAGCGCTTCTCTCACGCATCTGCCATAGTAGAACGAGGGCGTGGGACGGTGGAAGGCAAGGTAAAGGCTCTTCGTGAAGCAGGGGCTTACCCGGTGGAAACAGCTAAAGAAATCGTCCCGACGCTTAAAAGAGTGTTAAAATTATAATATAGGAGGTGGGTTGATATGTAGAGTGGTTGATATGTTGAGGTTTTTTCCGGGGTAGTCAAAATTTAAATTTATAGGAGGTAAGGAAATGCCAGTAATGCGTTCTGTGTTTTATGTTCCAGGAAATAAGGAGGAAATGATTGCCAAGATTCCCAGGATACCGGCAGATGTTATTACGCTGGATATCGAGGATTCTGTGCCCCCGGCAGAGAAGCAAAAGGCGCGAGAATTGAGTCATAAGAATCTCAAATTTGCCGCATCATCAGGAGCAGATGTTTATTCTCGTATCAACAACTGGGAAACGGGTATGACCAATGCTGATTGTGAAGCTATAGTTGACGAGGGACTTGCGGCTGTCTGCCTGGCTAAGTGTGGTGGGGCCGATGATGTAAAGCGCCTGGCGTGGAAACTGGAAGAAATGGAACAGAGGAGGGGGTTAGAGGTAGGTAGTGTAAAAATTCAGCTATTGATTGAAACTGCTAAGGGCATGATGAACGTTTATGCGGCTGCTACTGCGAGTCCGAGGGTCAATTCACTGATTTTTGGGGCAGTGGACTACACCACAGATATGAGGGTTACACTGACTCAGCCGATAGGTGAGGAACAAAAATGGGCTAGGGCACGCATGGCCTGTGCCGCTAGAGCTGCCGGCATTATAGCCATTGACTGTCCCTATGTAGCTTTCAAAGACACTGAGGGTTTTGAGAAAGATACACTCTACGGGCGGCAGTTAGGTTTCGAAGGGAGAATGTTGATTCATCCCAGCCAGATTGAACCTTCTCATAGAATCTACTCCCCCGCACCCGCGAGGGTAGAGTGGGCTATAGAGGTTGTCAAGGTGTTTGAGGAGGAGGGAATTGCCAAGGGGTCGGCAGCAGTGGCATACAAAGGCCATATGGTGGATACTCCTGTTTATATCGGAGCCAAGAAGATTCTTGATGCCCAGATGGAGATCGAAGCCAGGGAGAGAAGGAGAACAGAGAAGTAGTGCAATTCTAAAACTGCTGAATATGAAATAGTGCCACAGTTGGCAAACGAATTTAAAAAGGAGGCATTTATAACATGGGTGTAATAACTGCAGCAGAATTACAGGATATTGTTGGTAAGGACTGGGTGGTAACAGCAGCAGAACAAATGATAGACTATATGCAGGATGCGGTGATGGGAGCTGTAATACCTAAGCCTGCCAAAAACATCATCGTGGTAAAACCAGCTAATGCACAAGAGATATCAGAGATATTGAAGCTGGCGAATAAGAAGAAATTCCCCGTCATCGTCAGAGGTGGAGGAAGTGGAATGGCTGGTGGTGCTGTACCCAATGTAGACTGTGTTCTCCTTTCACTAGAAAGAATGAACAAGATTGTAGAGTTAAGTAAAGAGGATTTAATGATTACCGTTGAAGCAGGCAAGCCTTACGGGGAGATGTGTAATGCTGTGGAAGCTGAGGGTATGTTCTTCGCCCCCAGGCCAGGAGCTTTGAGTGCTCATTGTGGTGGCATAGTCGCAACCAATGCCGGTGGGTCAAGAGCAGTGAAGTATGGTGTCACAAGGGCTTTCCTGAAAGGCATGGAGGTTGTGACCCCCACTGGCGAAATATTGCATCTCGGTGGAAAGCTACTTAAGTATTCTATGGGTCTTGACTTAGCACATTTGTTTGTAGGCAGCAAAGGGGCTTTGGGTGTGATAACTCAGGTTACCTTCAGGCTGGCAGTCAAGGCGCCGTTTAATTCCCTTCTGCTGGCATCATACGATGATCGTCTTGAATGTATGAAAGTTGCTCCACATGTAACTGCAGCAATGATAATTCCTCTGGCCGGAGAGTACATCGACCACGACTTGGCCATTGATAGCGCTAAGTACCAGGGTCTTGAGTGGCCTGCCAAGAAAGGGAAGGCTCACATATTTTTTGTCAGTGAAGGACCAAATGAGGATGTAGTATACGATGAGCTCGAGAAAATATCTAAGATATGTGAGGAGCATGGAGCCATCGATGTACTGATGGCGGAGAGAAAAGAAGAGCAGTTCGCCATTTTACAGTCGAGGGGTGAGACAGGCTCAATGCAGAAGGCGGCCGGTAATATAGGGGACTTCATGGATGTAGCTGTGCCTCCGTCTCGTGTGGCAGACCTCTTTGCGGGAATACTAGATATCGAGAAGAAATACAACACCTGGATACCCACCTGTGGACATGCAAGCGATGGTAATTTACATCCTACACCACTGAAGGAACTTGCAGATAGAGGCGTGCTCGAGGATTGTAAGACGGACATCTACAAGAAAACTATTGAGCTAGGCGGGGTTTTAACTGGAGAACACGGTATAGGGACAATCAGACTTCACAATACCCCCCTGTGGCCGGAGCCCCAGATATGGGAGTATATGAGAAAGATCAAAAAGGTGTTTGACCCCAACAATATATTGAACCCGCAGCGTGAGATCCCAGCCTGATTCCCTATTTCTTGCCCTGCCTTGGACAGGGGTTGTTCAGCTTATCGCCAGCGATAGCTGAACAACCCCTGAAGCTTATCAGAAACGGCAAAAGAGTGGAGTGTCAGGCTCTCTGTGGGGGCGATAGGTAATGTGCGCTGAATTGAGAACCTCCAAACAATCCTGGGTCAGGTTGAGATACCCACCCTAGATATTATTCGTCTGTTATCCCTTGGCTGTGAAGATAAGCAATGGCGTCTTGGACAGTCCGCATTTTTTCAGCATCTTCGTCGGCTATTTCTAGCCTCTTTCCCGGGAGGCTGAATTCCTCCTCTATAGCTGTAATCAGTTCAACTAAGTCTAAGGAGTCAGCGTTAAGGTCATCCGTAAAGGATGTTTCCGGGGTTATCTCTTTCTGTTCAACTTCTAATTGTTCCACGATGACTCCCCTCAGACGTTCAAAAACTGTTGCCATTTTACCTCCTTGAATTAAAGTTTCCCCACCTGTGATTTTCTCACACCATATTTGGTTACTATTGAACCTAGCACTCCGTTAACTAACTGCGATGAAGAATCGCTACCAAAGGTCTTGGCTAACTCCACAGCCTCATTTATAGCTACCTTAAACGGAGTCTTATTATCAAATAAAATCTCAAAAATGGCAAGACGCAGGATATTTCTATCGATGGCAGCCATTTGCTCTACAGGAAAAGCAGGTGCGAAACACTTAATGAGGTCATCAAGCTTGCTTTTATTTTTTAGCACTCCTCGTATAAGCTGCTCACTAAAGTTGATCACTTCTTGTGGCACTGCCTTCTCAGTTGCTAGATGAGCTAAGGCCTCTTCTGCTCTATGTGTAGTGCAGTCAAGTTCATAAAGTATCTGAAGGGCAATAGCCCTTGCCTTTCGTCTGGAGCCCATAGCTAGGTGTGTTTATTTAAATTTTTCAATTGTGTGATATCTGCGATTTCTGAGATGTTGAAGGTCTTTACTTCTGAGTTGATTCGCTTAATCAAGCCGCTGAGCACCCTTCCAGGACCAATTTCATAGAAGGAGTTGACTCCGTTGCCTATCATGTACTCAACAGAGGGCTGCCATTGTATACAATGGCGAAGCTGTTTTACAAGCTCCTCCTTTATAGAATCAATGTCAGTCAGCGGTTGAGCGGTTACATTGGATATTATGGGGGTGGTTGGTGGGTGGAATGGGAAGTTTGAGATAACCTTGCCGAAGGCATCTATAATCGGTTCCATCAAAGCGGAATGAAAAGCCCCACTTACTTTCAAGGGAATAAGGCGACGGGCACCTTTCATTCTGGCTAATTTGCTGGTTTCGGCTAAAGCATCAGCAGCACCACTGATTACAATCTGTCCTGGGCAGTTAATGTTGGAGATGTTGCATTTACTATGAAGGCATATATCCTCAATTACCTCTGTATCAAGTCCTATTATAGCTAGCATGCCTCCTGGCTTTTCCTGCCCTGCTTTATACATTAATTTGCCTCTTTCACGGACTACGTTTGCAGCGTCGCCTAAAGTGAGCACTCTGGCAGCTACTAGAGCGGTGTATTCGCCCAAGCTGTGCCCAGCGACGAAGGCAGGGGGGGGCAAATCCTTATTACCACTTTGCTGAGCTACCCTCAGACAGGCAATGCTAGTTACCAGAATTGCCGGTTGGACATTATCTGTTCTTTTTAGTTCCTCTTCTGGTCCTTCAAAGCATAGGTAAGAGAGGGGGAAGCCCAGGGCGGCGTCAGCTTCACCGAAGGCTTCTCTGGCCGATGGATACCTATTATATAGGTCTAACCCCATGCCAACTCTCTGAGACCCTTGCCCGGGGAAAACGTAAGCTGCCTTAAGTGGGTGAGCCATATATTTCTAGCTATCCCTTTCTCTTAGGTGCTTTGACCTCAATCGCTTGCCTATCATTATAGCTACCGCAAGTAGGGCAAACATGGTGAGCCAACTTAGGGCTATGGCATTTAGGGCAGATATCCAAAGCGGGTAAGGCAAGCCTGAGATGACTGCGCCTTTTCCCCTGGCGCGCTTTGGCATATTTTCTTTTAGGCAGAGCCATATGAACTTACCTCCTTAATTCCAGCACAATCAGTTTGACAAAGTGGTTTCATAGGCAAATTTAACAAGGTATATTGGCGGATCAGTTCCCCTAAGTCAAGCATATTGTTGCTATTGATAATGAAGTCACCTGATCCATAGGACAAGGGTGAATTGCTGCGTATGTCAGTCACAGGAAGGAATTCCTCTTCGATGTGGAAACTAACGGGATAAAGGAAAGCATTGAGGCAGCGACTACATGTAAGTTCTACCCCAACGGTTAGTTCACCTTGAACCAAAATCTCCTGGCCAGCGTGAGTTAGTGTTACCTTTCCCTTGATAGAGTTTTTAGCTGGCCCACTGACTATTTCGCTTATGCGGTAGCTGCGACTAGAGCCAACGGGTGCTCTCAATAGTCGAGTCACATCTATTAAACCTTTGAAAGGCTTTCCATTAAGTTCTTCAACTGTCATGACTACCCCAAAGTAACACCTGGAAATGTAGGCGAAATGTAAAGTATAATAGTTAGTCTGAGGGTTTTCAAGCATTGGAGATAGAGGGGTTAAAAACAAGAGTAAGGGATAAGGTAGAAGCACAACATCAAGAGCTTGTTCACTTAAGCCTTAAAATTCATGATAACCCAGAGTTAGGTTTCCAAGAGAAAAAGGCAGCATCTTGGCTCATCGCTTATCTCGAAGGCAATGGATTCCGAGTAAAGAAATGCATTGCGGGCTTACCTACAGCCTTCCAAGCTGTGTATGGACAGGGTAGGCCAAGGATTGCCTTACTGGCTGAGTATGATGCTTTACCTAAGATAGGGCATGGCTGTGGGCATAATATAATAGCCGCATCAGCAGTGGGTGCCGGTATTGCTAGCAAGTTTGCCATTGATAGTTTGGGGGGCAGCATTATAGTTCTAGGCACGCCAGGGGAGGAGGTTTTTGGTGGCAAGATAGACATGGTCAAAGCCGGTATCTTTGATGAAATAGACGTGGCTATGATGGTGCATCCTGATACGAGGAACTTGGCAACCACACAGACGTTTGCTTGCATTTCCTTAAATGTGGAATTCATTGGCAAGCCCGCTCATGCTGCCGCCCAACCCTATAGAGGTATAAATGCTCTTGAGGCCCTAATTTTAGCTTTTAACTCTATAAATTCGTTACGTCAGCATATAAAGGGCGAAGCACGCATTCATGGTATAATCACTGATGGTGGCGAAGCGCCTAATATAGTGCCTGCTCATAGTGCTGCTAGCTTCTTGATACGTGCCTTAGATACTGCTTACCTTGGTGAGCTGAAGGAAAAAGTGTTGAATTGTTTCAAAGGAGCATCTTTAGCTAGTGGAGCCGAGCTAAAGTATAACTGGGGAGAAAAGACTTATGCTTTTATGAAGAATAATAGCACTTTGGCTGGGTTATTCAGCCAAAATATGGAGTTGCTAGGACGCCATATGGAAATTTTTGACCCCCGTTTTGGCTATGGCAGCACAGATATGGGAAATGTAAGCCAGGTGGTGCCCAGTATACATCCTATGGTGGCTATTGCGCCTCCTGGGGTAGTGATACATTCACCACAGTTTGCCTCTGCGGCTGCTTCTGAGGATGGGCATAAGGGGCTGTTAGATGCGGCTAAAGCGATGGCAATGACCGTCGTTGATATCCTTGGTCAGCCTGAGATGCTAGGTAAGATTAGGCAAGAATTCCGGAGTGGCCATGATTAAAGTGGGTATCCCGCGGGCTTTGCTTTACTACCAGTATTATCCTATGTGGAAAACTTTTTTTGAAACTTTGGGTGCAGAGGTGGTAGTATCGCCACGAACTAATAAAGCCATACTAAATTCAGGCGTCACCCGGGCAGTTGCTGATACCTGTTTGCCAGTAAAGCTTTTTTTCGGGCATGTTGTCTCTTTGATAGACAAATGTGACTATATATTTGCCCCGGCGGTTATTAATCTGGGCAGGAAGACTTATAACTGCTCTAAAATTATTGGTTTACCTGACATGGTTAGAGCATTAATCCCTGAATGCCCTCTAGTTCTTGCCCCACAGATAGATTTGGGAAAGTGGCGCTATCACTTATATCACAATATCTATGAGTTGGGGCGCCATTTTACCTCCAACCCGTTTAAGATCCAAAAAGCGGTTGAGGAGGCATGGAAAAGCAACCTGACCTACCGAAATAAGATGTCCCAGGAAGGATTTACATGTCTTGAGGCTATGAGTGGAGTGCGCCGAGATGAACCGCGGTCAGATTCTGGTTTTGGTCTATCTCCGCTGCTGACTATTGCCGTTATTGGGCATCCCTATGTCATCTATGATGATTATCTTAACCATCGCTTAATTTTGCGGTTGCAGTTAATGGGGACTAAAATTCTCGTTCCCGAAATGGTGCCTGAGGAGGAGCTTGACGCCGCCGCAATAAGGCTGGTGGGTGCCCCTCATTGGTCATTTGAGCCTGACATTATCGGCGCTGGTGAATATTATTTAGAAGCGCAAGTCGATGGCATCATTAATCTCTCTGTCTTTGGCTGTGGTCCTGATTCAATGATGGTGAGCTTTGTGAAGCACCGAGCCAAAGAGCTTGGGACTCCCTTTTTACACCTTAGCCTGGATGAGCATGCCAGTGCGGGGGGGGTGCTTACTCGCTTGGAAGCTTTTCTTGATATGATTAAACGAAGGGAGAGGATATGCGTGTAGGTATACCTCATTTTGGCAATGTCTATGTAGCTATAAAAACTATGGCCTATAGACTGGGCGCCAGTGATAATGAGCTTGTGATCCCACCACCAATGACTCAGAGAACATTAGAGATGGGAGTCAAGTACTCACCAACGGAGGCTTGCTTACCTTATAAGCTTACTCTAGGCAGTTTAATCGAGGCCTGTGAACTGGGGGCAGATACCCTGGCCCAGGCTAGAGGGACTGGCATCTGCCGTTTGGGCTACTATGCCAAGGGGCAGGAACAAATGCTTTATGACCTGGGTTATAATACTCACTTCATCACCGTTGATGTGTCTCACCATAAGATTGCTAGCATTCTGCAGCTCATAAAGGACATGACCAATAATTCCCCGTGGCATGAAGTTATTCCAGCGTTTTTCTTTGGTATAGGTAAGCTAGCTGCCTTGGATAGAGTGGAAAACGTAGTCCAGAAGATAAGGGCAGTGGAATTGGAGAAAGGGGTGGCTAATCGAATCTACCGGGAAGCTGTTAAGGCCATTGATGACGCGACTAGCAGCAAGGAAGTAAAAGGGATAGCTAAAGAATACATTGACAGGCTAAATAGAGTTCCTAGGGATCCTGAGGCTAACCCGCTTAAGGTGGGCATAGTGGGTGAAATTTATGTTGTTATAGAGCCCTTTGCCAATATGGATATAGAGGTGGAGTTAGGCAAATTGGGGGTAGAGGTCGAACGAACTATGACTCTTTCTCGATGGATCAAATATAGCCTTTTTCTTAATTACTTAGGTGTAGATGAGTGGAAGGAGGTTCATAAATTAGCTAAGCCTTACCTTGACCACGATGTTGGGGGTGATGGCTGGGAGTCGGTGGGTGAGAAGGTGCTCTACTCACAGAGGGGATGCGATGGAGTAATCCATCTAGCCCCTTTTACCTGTATGCCTGAAATAGTAGCTCAGAATATTATGCCATCGACCAGGGAAGATATACCGGTGCTTGCTGTCACTTGCGATGAACAAATGGCTAAGCAAGGGATGTTGACCAGACTTGAGGCCTTTGTGGACCTGCTTGGCTTTAGAAGAAGAAGGAGGAGGCGAGATGGGAGATAAATTTGCAACGCTGGATAAGTTTGTCAGAAGTAAACAAATGATAGTATTCCTTATTCTCATTACAATTATTTCGGTTTTATTTTATCCCATCTTGAGTTTAAAGCGGAGAAGAGCCCTGGAATTGCAGGAGAGTATCAAAACCTTCAATTATAGTAGACTTAAGAGCTTTGGTGGAACATCTCTTAAGAAAGTAGACTAGAGGGAGTTATGAGAGCTTATCTTGGTATTGATGTTGGTTCGGTTACCACCAAATTATCTTTGCTTGACGAAAGCAATGAGATTTTAGCATCTATTTATTTGCGAACTCGGGGTAATCCGGTTGATATGATAAAGGAAGGGTTGAAGGAGATAAGAAAGCAGATGCCCCCCGAGGCTGAAATTTGTGGCGTAGCTACCACAGGAAGTGGTAGAGCGCTGGCTAGTGTTATGGTTGGTGCCGATTTGGTGAAAAATGAGATCACTGCTCATGCCGTCGCTGCTATGTATTATGTATCTGATGTGCAAACTGTGTTTGAAATTGGAGGACAGGACAGCAAAATTATCATAATTCGTGACGGTGTAGTTGTTGATTTTGGCATGAACTCAGTATGTGCTGCTGGCACTGGTAGCTTTCTTGAGCATCAAGCTGAGCGCTTGAACATAAGGGTTGAGGATTTCGGGGGCCATGCCTTGAGGAGCAGAAATCCAGCGCGCATTGCCGGGCGCTGCACTGTTTTTGCTGAATCAGATATGATTCATAAACAGCAGATAGGCTATCCCATTGATGATATTATTTATGGATTGTGTCAATCAATGGTACGTAACTATCTCAATAATGTTGCCTTAGGCAAAGAAATTCTGCCTAGAATGATATTCCAAGGTGGTGTTGCTTTCAATAAAGGAATAGTTAGGGCATTCAATGAAACCTTCCACACAGAAGTTTATATTCCTCCTCACAAGGAACTCATGGGTGCCATTGGAGCTGCTATGTTGGTGCGTGAAGAGGTGGGCAGCGACGGTCACAGGACAAATTTTAAGGGGTTTAGTGTTAGCCAAACAGAGTTCCAGATGTCCTCTTTCATATGTAAAGCTTGCCCTAACCTGTGCGAGATATCCCAGATTTCAGCTGATGGAAGTATTTTGGCAAGGTGGGGAGGACGTTGTGACATATGGGAAAGGGTAGAAAGTAAGTGAACAGAAATTATAGGGTAATTATCATTGGAGGTGGCCCTGCTGGCCTTACGGCTGGCTTATATTGTGCTCGCTCAGGGCTTGATGTCTTGCTTATTGAGAGAAGAGTGGTGGGTGGGCAGATAATTTATGCTGAGAAGGTGGATAATTATCCTGGTTTTCCCCAGGGGGTTTCAGGCATCGAGTTAGGGCAACTCATGCACCAGCAAGCCACTAGCTGGGGGTTGCAAACGTTACTCGCTGAGGTCACCAGTCTGGCCACTCACCTCCCTCGACAGATAAAGGGAGGCAGGGGATGGGATTCTCCTTCGTCTCACCTAGTCAACACTAGCGAAGGTGATTTTATAGCTGATTCAGTGATTATCGCCGTTGGTTCGCAGTTCCGTAAGTTAGGGGTGCCTGGAGAAGATGAGCTTGTGGGTAAAGGGGTTTCCTATTGTGCTACTTGTGATGGTCCTTTGTTCCGTGATAAGGCTGTAGCTGTAATAGGGGGTGGAGATTCTGCTGTCACCGAAGCTCTTTATCTAACTAAGTTCGCTTCCTCAGTTAAGGTCATCCATCGTCGTAGCCAGTTACAAGCTAGCAGTATACTGCGTGAAAAAGCTAAGATGGAACCCAAAATAGACTTTATCTGGAATTCTGTGGTGGCTAAGGTAGAAGGTGATGGAGTGGTCAATCAACTTAGGTTGGAAGACACAAAAGATGATACAATATCAGTATTGCCGGTAGCTGGTGTTTTTGTTGCCATCGGGTTAGCTCCTAACACTAGCTATCTGCAGGGTGTTGTGCCTTTAGATAAAAATGGGTACATAATTACCAATGAAGTAATGAAAACGAGGGTATCAGGAATACTAGCTGCGGGGGACGTTCGCCATAACTCAGCCAGGCAGGCGATATCTGCTGCTGGTGATGGTGCTACTGCTGCTGTATCAGTGGAGAGGTTTCTCAGTTCACGATGAAGGTCATCTTATTAAAGGATGTTTCCGGGAAAGGAGAGGCTGGAGAGATAAAGGAAGTGAGCCAGGGCTATGCCAGGAATTTCCTTTTGCCTCAAGGCTTAGCATTGATAGCTACTCCAGGGATTATAAAACAGGTCGGCTTGGGGCTTCAAAGAGAAGAGAATCAAGAAACTGTTAATCAAGCTAAACTGGCTGAGCTGGCTGAGCAAATTGAAGGAAGCAAAATTCACCTACAGGCTCGCATAGGTGCAGGAGATCGCCTGTTTGGCTCTGTTACTGCTGCTGATATAGCCGAGGAGCTAAGTCGAGCCATAGGTTCTGTTATTGATAAGAGAAAAATCGACATAGACAAGCCTTTGCGCCAGGGGGGTAACCACGAAATAATTGTCAAATTAGCTAAAGGGTTAGAGCCACACATCACAGTGGTTATCGAGCCAGAGAAGGCTTAGCATGGCACAAGAAAAATTACCTCCTTATGACATTGAGGCAGAGGAGGCTGTAATTGGCTCCTTGCTTATTGATCCTGAGGCTATATTGAAAGTTGCTATCTTTCTTAAGCCTGAGGACTTTTTCGAGGAAACAAATCAGCTCGTTTACCAAGCTTGTTTTTCTCTCTACCAACGTAACGACGTTATAAACCAGATTACAGTAGCTCATGAATTGATGCGCCAGAATAAGCTGGAGCAAATTGGCGGAGCTGCCTATTTAAGCCATCTGATATCTATTGTGCCTACATCTCTTCATGTTGAACATTATGCGCAGATAGTGTCTAACATGGCAGTAATGCGGCGGTTAATCGCTGCTGCGGGACAGATTGCTGCTATTGGCTATGAGGCTGGACCAGATATCGAGGCTAGCCTCAATAAAGCTGAAGAGCTTCTTTTCCAATTACGCATGAAACAGGGAGCCAGGGATTTTGTTCTAGTTCGCGATGTTCTGGGCCAATACTTTGAGGAGGCTGGACAGCCTGCTGTGCCCCAAGAAGGGGAGATACCTCACGTTCTAACTGGTTTTCCTGGGCTGGATGCCCTCCTGGGTGGCTTACAGAAATCTGACTTGATTGTTTTAGCTGCCAGGCCTAGCCTGGGTAAAACCAGCCTGGCTCTAAATATTGCCAGAAACGCTGCTGTTAACCAAGGAGCTTGTGTTGCTATATTCAGTTTGGAGATGTCCCGGGAATCAGTAGTTCAGCGTCTTCTGTCTAGCGAGTCAGAGGTAGATTCTAAGCATGTTCGTTTTGGACACTTTGAAGGAAACGATGAGGTGAGGGTCATAGAGGCCAGTGGAATCTTATCTGAAGCGCCAATCTACATCGATGATTCACCTCAGATTCGAGCTATAGATATAAGAAGCAAAGCGCGGCGCCTTCACTTTGAGCACAATATTAACTTAATAATTGTTGACTACATACAGCTAATACAGGGTGAGGGTAGGAATGAAAATCGGGTTCAGGAGCTCAGTAAAATAACTCGTTCTTTAAAAATGCTGGCTAGAGAGTTGGATGTACCAGTGCTGGCCGTATCTCAACTTAGCCGGGCTGTGGAATGGCGAGCCTCCCATATACCTCAGCTTGCTGACTTGCGCGAAAGCGGCACCATTGAACAGGATGCTGATATTGTTGCTTTTATCTACCGAGATGACATGTATTATAAGGAGGAAGACTGGTATAAACTGCATGATATGGAGAAGGAGCCTTATCCGCGTGGCATCGCTGATATTATTGTATCTAAGCACCGTAACGGCCCTTTAGGGCAAGTTAAGCTGCGTTTCTTGAATAGAGTGGTTAAATTTGATAGCTTGGAGGAGGCTGAGTCAATTTCAGCTACTTGAAAGACGGAAAGATGTCAAATAAAAAATTTACTGGTTTCCCAGCAGGAGTGACCTTTATCTCCTTGCCCGACCTCTTCTTTACTCAGGTGATGCCTCAGATTCAAGATATGGCTGAGCTTAAAGTAACAATTTATATCTTTTATTTGCTCCATCGTAAGCGAGAATATCCGTGTTTTGTTACATATAGGGAGTTACTGTCTGATAGTGCATTGATGGCTGGGGTGGGAGAGGGAGCACTTCGTCTTGCTTTAAGCTCGGCGGTAAACCGCGGCACTATTTTACATCTAAAGTTAAATATAGATGGTAACTGGGAGGATGTTTACTTTGCCAATATGGAAAGTGATAGGAAGGCTATTGATAACATCAAGCGTGGGGAGCTTTCTATTGATGAAATGAAACCCGGCGAGGAAAGGATACGACGTGCAGTACAATTACCTAACATTTTCGCGCTCTATGAGCAAAATATAGGGATAATAACGCCAATGATTGCTGAAGAACTTAAAGAGGCAGGAAGATTATACCCCTCGCAATGGATTGATGGGGCTTTTAAGGAAGCAGTCCTGATGAATAAGCGCAGTTGGAAATATATTGCTCGTATTCTTGAACGTTGGGCTAGTGAAGGTAAGGATAGTGGAAAGTATAGACAGGGTATTAAAAAGAATGACCCCGACAAATACATCAGGGGCAAGTACGGACATCTGGTCAAAAGATAAACTTGCTGGCCGTTCGGGCTCTGAGCACTTCGCTCCCTGTCATTCTGAGAATAGCGAAGAATCTCATGGTGTTCAGGGTAGGCCCTGCCAAGGAGAAGGAACCTGTCCTATATGTAAGGGAGCTGGCTTTGTGCATCCGCTCTTGGATTCAGGGCAGCCTGATTTTAGTCGGGTGGTGCCTTGCCAGTGTGAAAGAGAAAAACGACAGGGGAGAAAGTTACAATACCTTAAGCAATACAGCAATCTTGGTTCTCTATCACGGTTTACATTTGGCAATTTATCGCCGAAGGGAAAGAGAGACGACGCTGTTTCACAGGAGCGCTTTAGTTGTGCTTACCAGGTGGTCAAAACCTTTGCGGATAATCCCCAGGGGTGGCTAGTCCTTTTCGGTCCTAGCGGCTGTGGCAAAACTCACTTAGCTTGTGCTATTGCTAATTACTGTTTAAGCTCAGGACAGCCGGCCTTTTATATCGGAGTTGCTGATCTTCTAGATCACCTCCGCTCTGCTTTTAGCCCCACAAGTAATATAACCTATGATGAGTTATTTGAGCATGTAAAGAATACGCCCCTACTGGTGCTTGATGACCTAACTATGGAAGGTGCTACATCCTGGGCAAAGGAAAAATTGGAGCAACTTCTCAACCATCGTTTCAATGCTAGGTTAGCCACTGTGGTTACCACAGATGTGCCATTGGAAAAGTTTGGTGAGCGTTTGCATGGGCATTTCAGAAATGATGAATTTTGCCAGGTATGTGCAGTGGGGCAAAAGTCGTCCTTAGAACGACTGGGCAGATTGCCGCCGGGACTATTGCGGAATATGACCTTTGATAACTTTGACTATAAGCGATTGAATCTGTCTTTGGAGCAGCGTCAAAATCTACAACAAGCTTTTCATCTAGCGGTGGATTTTGCTCATAATCCGGAAGGTTGGCTAATACTTAGCGGTGTTAACGGTTGTGGCAAAACCCATCTAGCAGCAGCTATTACTAATTATCGTTTGGAGCAGGGCCAGCCGGCCTTCTTCGTTATTGTTCCTGAACTGCTTGACCATTTGCGCTCTACCTTTAGTCCAGAGAGCAGGGTGCCATATGATGAATTTTTTGAGGAGATTAAACAAAGCCCGCTGCTGATACTCGATGATTTTGGTGAACAATCAGCTACCTCATGGGCTCAAGAGAAGCTATATCAATTGATTAACCATCGCTATAATACTACATTACCGATGGTAGTTACCACATGCCTTTCGCTAGATGAGATTGAAACCCGAATCAGTTCACGAATGGTAGATCCGAGTCTAAGCCTGGTTTTTAATATCATCGCTCCTGATTATCGTGGTGATGTAAAGACCAATCGGCGGGCTAAACGCTACTGATTGAACTTGGCTAACATTGTGTTGGCTGGGAACAGGTACCTTCTTGTTTTTCTTCCCTCCGAGAGTTTTGCGAGGCGATGGATGCTGAGTTTGAGATACCAGGGCTGAAACAAACTTTGCTAAGAGGAGAGAAAGTATTTAATACCATCTGGCCTTATCAACGACTGGGTATCTCACACTACAGCAATTCCTTAACCACCTTCAGCAAAATAAAAGAAAGGAGAAGGTGTCACTAATCACATGAACGAGTACAGTGAGGAATTTAACTGTTCTGCTTCTACAGTGGGCAGGATACTGTACAAACTAAAGGAGCGTGGTGTATTACAGGAGCCAGTATCAAATCACATATCGGCCAGGAAAAGACAATGGCAACGTCCTTATGCAGTAAGAAAGCCTAAGGAATATGTGGCTAGAGAGCCTGGGGATATTGTAGAAGTGGACACGCTGGATGTAAGACCTTTACCCGGAGTGATACACAAGCACTTTACTGCCAGGGATATCATTTCCAGATGGGATGTTCTGGAAGTCCACACTAGGGCAACCTCTCGCACTGCCTCTGGATTCATCGATACCCTGTTAGAGCGAATGCCCTTCCCTATCAAGACTATACAGGTAGATGGAGGGTCGGAGTTTCAAGATGCTTTTGAGAGGGAATGTCAACGAAGGGGTATTAAGCTATTTGTCCTGCCACCACGCTCTCCCAAACTCAACGACCATGTAGAGAGAGCGCAAAGAACACACACCGAGGAGTTCTATGAGGTAACGGATACCAGCTTTGATCTGCCAGAGCTAAACCGAGCTCTGCTGAAGTGGGAAAAAGTGTATAATACCGTCCGGCCTCATCAGGCATTGGAATACCTTACTCCTCAAGAATTCCTGGAACATTACCGGCAAAATAAAAGAAAGGAGCATGTGTCACTAAGGTACTGAACGAGTATATTAACTGGCACTCCAGCATCAGACTTGCTACAATCTAAGCAAAGAGGATACCTTAATCATTTCAGCAAAAATGATGAGACATTTCACCGCCACATTACTAACCATAATTCTAATCAGCGCTGTTCTATTCTCCCTATCCTGCTCTGCTTCCAGCAACCCACCCAAATCATGTCCCCAGCCCACCAACCAATTCCCCCAACCTACCACCTGATTTGCCCAGGGCAGCCATTATAGACCAGCTCTGTGTCCTCCAGCCAAACCAGGCTCTCTTAGACCAGCTAACTCAGGAGCTAGAGGACTATGGCTTTGAGGTAGATATCTACCAAGGCGACGAGATTACTGTTGACTTCTATAGAAGCCTGCCGGAACCAGGTTATAAGTTAATTATCTTCCGGGCTCACTCTGGCTTACTTAGTGGGGAGGGGGAAGTGGTCAATAAAACCTCCCTGTTTACCAACGAGCCCTACAGTGAAACGAAGCATATTAAGGAGCAGTTGAGCGACCAGCTAGCTATGGCAAGAATCGACAAAACCCACCCTTATGTCTTCAGTATAAGGGATAAATTCGTCACCCAGAGCATAAAGGGGAAATTCAACAATACAGCTATAATCATGATGGGCTGCTCCTGCCTTTTTATCGATGACATGGCGCAAGCCTTTATTGCCAAGGGCGCTTCAGTTTACCTTGCCTGGGGGGCCACTGTAGGCCTGGGCTATGTGGACCAGGCTACTTCTTACCTGATGGAACAATTATGCACCAATAAACTGACCGTACAAGAGGCGGTAAAGAATACCATGGCTACCATAGGCCCGGATCCACAATATGGCGCCAGGCTTAAATATTTCCCACCACAAAGCGCAGATAAAACTCTGGATGAGCTGATTGCTTCTCAGAACTCAGCTTCCTGAGCATCTCCCTGGCGCCGGGATTGCCACGCCTTCGGCTCGCAATGACAAGTAGGGTCAGGGCTGTGCCCCCACCTGAGATTCTTCGCTTCTGTCAGAATGACAAAGAGGAGATCTTTTCACCCACACGTCCCTCGCCAGATAAGGGGGAACGCTGAGCGGGCACCCTTCATCTCTTTGTCCCTCAACAGATAATAGGAGGTGATAGAGGAACTTCCTTTATTCTCTCCTCTCCCTTCACGGGAGGTGAAGCGTAGTCCTGAGTGAAGCGAAGGAACTAAGGTAGGGCATCAGGAGTATCCTATGCCAGCAGGATATTATCTATCAGCCTCGTTCTGCCTATCCTGACTGCCAGCGAGGCCAGGGCTGGTCGGTCAATCACCGCCAGCTCCTCCAGGGTATCGGCGTCAGCAATGCTGACATAATCAATTCTGGCCAGAGGCTCCTTGCGGATAACTGATTTCATTTCGCACCGAATCTTATCACCGTCTTTTTCTCCAAATTGCCATAATTGCCTGGCTAAGGAGATAGCCCTGAACAGAACGATCGCTGCCTGGTGTTCCTCAGAATTGAGGTAACTATTGCGGCTGCTCATAGCCAGGCCATCGCTTTCCCTCACTGTGGGCACAACCACAATCTCCAGGTTCATATCAAGGTCAGCCACCATCCTCTTGATGACCACCACCTGCTGGGCATCCTTCTGCCCGAAGTAAGCTCGGGTGGGCTGGACGATGTTTAATAGTTTGGCTACCACTGTAGCCACTCCTCGGAAATGTCCCGGACGAGATGCTCCCTCAAGACGCTCCGTTACTTTCTTCACATCCACCCAGGTGCTGAACTCCTGGGGATACATCTCTGCATCAGAAGGCACAAAAACAATGTCCGTTCCCTCCTGCTCTAGGAGCCCCAGGTCGCGGTCAAGGTCCCGTGGGTAAGTGGCCAGATCCTCATTAGGACTAAACTGGGTGGGATTAACAAAAATGCTAACCACAACGGTATCATTTCCCACCCTAGCTTGCTTCACCAGAGCTAGATGACCTTCATGAAGATAGCCCATAGTGGGCACAAAGCCGACCGAGCAGCTGAGCTTCTGTCTTAATCCCCTTATCTCGGCGATTATTTTTATTACTTGCATTGAGATTGCTTCGCCCCGCTCGCAGTGACATCGCTGAGAAGGCTTTCATCCATAGTATAGCTCTGCTTTGCGGTAGGGAAACTAGCAGATTTAACTTCAGTTACATAATCAGACACAGCGGCCTTTATTTCTTCAGCCAACTTAGCATATTGCTTGGCATGCTTGGGCACAAAATCGGTGTAAAGGCCCAGAATATCACTAATCACCTGAACCTGACCATCACAATCAGGCCCAGCTCCAATGCCAATCGTGGGGATATTAGCCTTCTGTGTAATCAGCTTAGCAAGAGGTGCTGGAATACACTCCAGAACAACGGCAAATGCGCCTGCTTCCTCCAGGATACAAGCATCTTTAAGCAGCCTTTCAGCTACCTCTAGCGTTTCCCCCTGCACCTTAAAGCCGCCTAACTGATAGATGGATTGCGGAGTAAGCCCGATATGCCCCATAACCGGGATGCCACAATCAACAATATGCTTTACCACTCCAGCTACAGCTTCACCCCCCTCCAGTTTGACTGCCTGCACCCCACCTTCCTGAATGAAGCGCCCCACATTATGCAAAGCCTCAGATAGGCTGACATGGTAGGTCATGAAAGGCATATCGCCTATTATCAAGGCCTTCCTAGCCCCTCTGACCACAGCCTTTGTGTGGTGTAGCATCTCCTCCATAGTCACAGGGATGGTGGAGTCATAACCCAACATCACCATCCCCAGGCTGTCCCCAACCAATATCAAGGGCACACCAGCTTCATCAACCACCTTGGCAGTTATATAATCATAAGCGGTAAGCATAGGTATCTTCTCCCGCTTACGCTTCATCTCCTGTATTTCACTGATACTAACTCGCATTTTATCCCCCCTTTACTCCGTTCTAGGCTAATTCATCCACAATGATATCAAGACAGCTCAAGCTACCACCTCTGCCGCTGTCAGCTCCTTGCTTTCAACAATCTTGTTTTTCTCATCTACATAAACGGCTATTGGCGCCATAGCTACAGCCCCATCATCAGGAACCTGGCAGTAGGAGAGAATGATAACTATATCCTCTTTGGCCACCAGCCTGGCAGCAGCACCATTAAGTCCGATTATCCCTGAATTTGCCTCACCTTCAATAACATAAGTGCTGAACCGGGCTCCGTTATTGATATTCAGCACCTCTACCCGCTCAAAAGGCAGAAGGTCGCCAGCCTCCATAAGCACTCTATCAATGGTAATGCTGCCCTCATAATCTAAATTAACTTTGGTCACCCGAGCTCGGTGGATTTTACTTTTCAGCATAGTCCTCATTTCCTGCCTCCTTTCGACATTACTTAGCCTTCGACTCAATTCCTCCCTTATTGTCATTGCGAGGCAGCTTTGCTGCCACGGCAATCCCTATGCCCTACCCAGATTGCCTCGCCTTCGGCTCGCAATGACAGGAGGAGGCTGACAATGGCTATTCAAAATAGCTCCCAATTCCCTGGCCTTACCTTCATCAATCCCACCCCTGGCTAAAGCAATGGGAATGGTTTCAAATCCTAAGTCCTTGTAGATAGTTAGCAATGAGGAATTCCAGGCTTCAAGAGCACTTACATGCTTGCTTATGGTGCTCAAGTCACCACGGGCAATAGGGCCGGTGAGACAACGGGGCAAGCCAACATCGCCAATATTATTCAGCGTTCCCTTAAGCAAAGGAAGCAAGCATTCTGTTGCCTCCTTTGGTGGTACGCCAAAGCTACGCCATAAATCTAGGGCTAACTTAATCAGGGTTACTAGGTAATTAGAGACTAAGACAGCCGCTACATGATATAACACTTTGTCTCCCGGCTTAAGCTCCACCCACTTGCCATTCAAACTGGAACACAATTCCTTCAGCCTTGATAGCAAAGGTTCTTCAGCCTCCAGGGCAAAAGTAGAACCAGGTAGGTTATTGATTGCTTCATCAATGCTGGCAAAAGTTTGCAGTGGGTGGAAGGAAGCTACATTGGCGCCAAGTCGCCCAGCCGACTCCAGAATATCAACGGACTGAGCTCCACTGCAGTGTATGACATTCTGTCCTTTATGCCATTCAACCTCGCTCGCTATGTGAGAAATAACATCATCAGGGGTGGTGATGAACACTAGTTCAGCAACATCAGCTACTTCCTGGGCTGTTCGGCAAAAGTGACAATTAGCCACTAACCCTGCCAGCTTCCGTGCCGAGGTCAGCCTTCGACTGGATACAGCCACCACTGGACACCCCCGCCGAGAAAGGCTTACTGCCAGGGCTGTGCCCACCGTTCCTGCACCAATAAAGCCAACTGTTAACATCTCCTTATATCCCTCAGCAACATAATAAACTCAATTAAAAACCCTCTCAACAATGCCGAGAGGGTTAATAATCTAACCTTTATCACCGTCTCGGTCGTTGCCGATCCAAGCGGAAGTTCCTTATCTGTACTAGCCTCAAGCTCACTGCCCCTGAAGGTCAATGGCCAATTTTAATATTAGCAGATTTCCCCTATGCCGTCAATAGTTTGTGCTGGCTGACCACATAGCTAACACCGGGCTATGGATTTTAGCAAGTTCCCTTTCAATATACTCTACAGGAGCAAGATAGCCAAGTGATTGGTGTGGACGATTGAAGTTATATTCTATAAGCCATTCGGTTAGCCGGGGATTGAGCTCTTCAGGGTCTAAAGATAGATTAGAGTCGTAGAGCCATTCATACTCCAGGGTCTGGTTGAACCTTTCTATCTCCGGGTTATCCTTAGGGGTTTTTACCCTTGAAAAATACCTTTGAATGTTTAACTTTGTGGCCGCCCTTTCAAACTCTAAAGCAAATTCACTTCCGTTATCCGTCTGTAAGTTCTTGGGTAGGCTGGTTGACAAGATAGCGGAGTCGATAGAGGAAGTCCGTCGCTGCCCGGGAACTCTTATTTTTATACATCCGGGCATAGCCTAACTTGGTGGCATGGTCCACAACAGTCAAGATATATCTTTTGAGATTACCCCAGTAGATAACAATGGTATCAACCTGAAAGAGGAAGCAGGGTCTCCCCTCTTTCATTAACTGGGTGATTCTCCTCTTCGGTTTCTGACAAGCTCTGGCTCTCTTTCTAGCGGTCAGCCAGGCTATAAACATCGTATTTTGAGTCCCTGAAGCGTTTGGACCACAGGACAATGGGCTTTCTTTTAAAGAAGTAGAAGCTGGCTGGCTTTCTCATCACGGTAACTCCTTATAGCAGGTTAGTATCATTATTAACTATACCCCGAGTGTTACCCATGTATCTCAGCCTCAGCAATATTTCCTCGATTGCCCGGTATTGCTGCAGTATTCATCAAGAATCTGAGACTTACCATTCCTTGTCTCAGCAGCAAAGTACCTCTTCCTTATTACCTTTAGATATTCATCCCTCGCGTGCATGTCCATCCTCTCCATAGCCTGGCTTAACCTCCTTTAGAGTAATAACTAGGCCCTATCTTAAAATACCTTCGGTTACTTCTTATATGATTTAACAACCAGCCTCTCGGTGACATTTTAGATGATGCAATTCGGAAAGTTGTCACTGTGGAAGCCCAGGGTCTATACTAATAAGATTGGGGTTAAATAATCATGGCCATAAAACGAGATTATTATGAAGTGTTAGGAGTGCCTCGAAATGCTAGTGATGAGGAAATTAAGAGGGCATTTCGCAAACTGGCTTTTCAGTATCATCCTGACCATAATAAGGAACCAGGGGCAGAAGACAAGTTTAAGGAAATAAACGAGGCTTACCAGGTACTTTCTGACCCTGAGGAAAGGAGTAGTTATGATCGCTATGGTCGGGTAGCTACTGAAGAGTGGCATGGTTTTCCCGATTTTGGCTTTGGCGGGCTAGGTGATATTTTCGAATCCTTCTTCGGCGGATTCGGTGAGACCCCATTTGGCAGGACTGCCCAGCGCACTCCACAAAAAGGGGATAGCCTGCGAACTCACTCCGCCATTTCCTTTGAGGAAGCGGTCTTCGGCTGTCAGAAAGAGATTGAAATACAGCGCATTGAGTTTTGTCCTTCGTGCCACGGCATCGGTAGTCAACCGGGGACAAACCCCCAAACCTGCCCAGAGTGTCGAGGAGCAGGACAGGTAAGAAAAGTTCAACAGGGCCTTCTATCCTCGCCCAGTAGTCTACAGGA
>Ga0210003_1000800_pt1 | contig 28452 bp, 26 predicted proteins | sample LantaG_FD_182804 | JGI IMG/M metagenome (GOLD analysis project Ga0210003, IMG submission 182804) | Deep subsurface microbial communities from Baltic Sea to uncover new lineages of life (NeLLi) - Landsort_02402 metaG (SPAdes) (version 2) | ecosystem: Environmental > Aquatic > Marine > Oceanic >... | reverse complement strand
CGGCCAATCAGCACTACAGATAAATCTAGCGCCGCATTGTCCGCCTGGTCAACGTGTATTTCGATGATGTCACCCGCATCTAGCTTGCGGTTCGTAGTGATATAGCCGGTGGCGCTGTACGGCGTGTAAGCCGCACCCCCTGGCGTCGGCACAGTGGGTCGGTAGGTCGTATCGCTCCAGATAGTAGCCGGCGCACTGCCCGCGTTCCCTGCGTGTATATCCACAATGATGCTGGTGGCGCTCGGCAATGTCGTCACGGAAATCCGTACATCCTGTAGCCATATATCGCGGTCGAGTATGATAAAGTCCTTATGGCCAGTAGTCACGCTGCCTGCCGTGAAGTATGAATGTTGCCAACCTATGAGTCCCCATTCGCGCCGGTCTTGCAGGGCGCTCAGGGCCGACCCGCTCCAGGTTACTTTGCAGATAGTCAATTCGCCATCAGTCGGCGCTGTAGCCTTTTTCAGGTATGGCGCACTCTCAGCGGTTGGATCAACGTAGACATAGTAATCATCCGCTGCCTCACCGGTGAAGCTAACCGTATCTGAACCGACGAACTTCTTGCCCTCCACATAAGCCACTCCGGAGGCAATCGCTATATCCGTTCCCGATATACTGCCCGCCATCCCCGATACGACCCCATTCAGGCCGAAGTCCTCCATTCGGCCCTCAAACTCATTCTGAATACCCTCGACCTCATTATCATGCTGGGCCGCCGTCCAGGTCGCATTGGTCACCGCATCTAGCATGTCAGAAAACTTCGTATATGCCATAAATCATCGCTCCACGCCCCCATTATTTCCAATAATGATAGCCCCACCTTGTACAGCCAAATCGCACTGGTTTGATCCAATCCCCCTTGCACTCTGTCGGTTAGGCTGGGCTATCATCGCGCCGCCAGGTGTGCCGCCCCCAGCGGGACAGTCCGAAGACTATTGCCCCCCCATCGCCCCATTTATGTGTACCCCACTTGCTTTGTCCAAATATGATAGTATCGCTTTCATCGCCGCCGCTGGCAATGCCCGCCACGGCCCGCCCTACATCCGCTCCACCTGCACTCGCCCGACTATGCTGGCGCGGCTCGGCGACGGTAGTAAGGCCCCGCCGCGTTGCCCGACTTGCCGCCCGACTGTCTAATGGCATTACACCACCGCTCCCAGGAATTTGCTCGTATAATCCCCCGCTTCATTTATCTGCCAGTTCTTCTCTATAATCTTAAATACCGTATCCGTCGCCACGTCCAAGCCCGCCACCTGCACCTTCACGAAATCATCAGGCCACAGGTCGGCCTTGCCAGGGCTTTCCCAGCCGATAATCCGGCAATGCTTGGTAACCTCGTCCATCCGCTTCTGCCCGATGAGTGCTGGGTTAGTGCTGTCAGTCTCCACTAGGACTTCCCACCAATCATCGCCCATGAAGTCCGTCGCACTCGTTATCGCATGACTCGTCCAGTCAACTCCCAGCCAATTTCTAACCTCCGCCCCCTGGCCGCAGATAGCTAGGATATAATTGCGGAACTCATCATGGCCCCGCTCCGCAGTAACCCGATATAGGAAATCAGCAGTTGTTATCGTGTCATCATCTAGTGTAAAGGATATGATCGAAGTGCCCGCGACGTATTCGGGCCGTTCTTTTACGAAGTAGCTTCCTTCATTGTCTACTCCAAAAAACATTCCCAGTGACCGCGCCATCTCATCCAGGGCCATCACCGCTTCGGTTTCTGGGCGATAGTCAAACAGCAGATCGCCTTCCAGTATCCCACTGTCCAGATCAGGCAATCCTGCGCTGATCAATTCACTCAGGTCGATATTAGCCGCAGCTACTCCACAGCATAGTAGCAGGTGGCGCAGGTAGATATAAGCATCCATCCCGCCCGCCGCTGCCCGGTTCGCCATTTTCTTCTTCCCATCCAATCGTGCCGCTATCCCATCCTGGCAATGCAACTGCAAATGCACATGGGCCAGGTCATCGGGCGTCCGCTCCCGATGCTGCTCCTTTATATAGCCAGTGAACTGCCGGTCGGTGCCGAAGGTGTCGCCAGGGGTATAGCTTGTCGTGACCGTCTCCCAGTCCACATCCACCGTGACCTTCTCGTTCCCCTTCCATACGAACTCGTCCAGTCCGCAACGCAATTCCAGGTCGCAACTCGCCCCCCGCCAGCTATTGTTCACTGACCCCTGCGCCGATATCACTGGGCGCGTCCCGGTCTCTGACCCATCGAATAGCCACTCACTAGTACTCCGTGCCGCCGTGAACTCTGGGTCATGCAGTTGATAAACTGCATAGCAGACTGCCCGCTTGTATTTCGGCCCCGTAAAAGTGATTTTGGGATAGTCGGGATTGGTGGCTGCCGCGCCGCTGCCGGTTACTGTTATCGCCGTGCCCGTCGGCCTGCTACCCAGGAAGTAATAGCCGTGCGTCTCATTCATCCAATAAGGTATAGTCAGACTGGAATATGGCTGCAATGTTGCTGAGGTCGGGTACTCTATCGGTAATACTCTTACTTGAACTGGGTGGCCCTGCACGGCAATGCCAATCTTGCCCCGCTCCAATTCCACACCACCCTCAGGCCGCCATAGCCACGTCGCATTTACCTCTGCCCAACTCAGTAATAGGTGCCCGTCTGTATTCTCTACGGTGAAGGCGTCAGCAAGGCTGGCCTCCTGTTGACCGATAGGCCGCATCGCCCCCCGCTGCCATTCGTCAATCGTATCGGTCGCCACCTGGAGGCCATCCTGCCCAAGGGCCTGCCTCGCGTCAAAGGTCGTAGCTAGCACGCGGCAGAGGCGGGCATACTTAAAAGTGTCAGGGGCAAAGAGCGGCAGATAATAAGCGTAGTAATACCCGCTACTGCCCTTGGGCCGCTCGTCCGCGCCATCGTTCCCATAGAAGATAATGCTAATGAAGACTTCCTCTGTCTGATTGTATGGCATTGAGTAATGCCGCAGATAAAAGGCCAGGTTCGGCCAGAACTCTGCGACGCTGGTCACTACGCCAGACTGGTCAGGATTGCCATCATAGTACCAAAGAAAATCCTTATCCGCCTGGCCGGTGATAACCGTATCCCGCCATAGCCCACTCTCTACCGTCCAATTATCAAGGGTCATATTGTAGGGTGTTGCCACGCCCCGCGGTGCTGCCCCGCCTATCTCTGGTATAACTTCGCAGTCGCCGCCCGCATAATCCCATACCTGTGTCCGCTGTACCTGGGCCCGATTGCCATGCCAAATCTCTCCAGGCTTCACATCATCGAACTTCCAGGTCTTACCGAAGCCGTGGCCGTACTGGGCAATCATCCCATCAGCATCTTGGTAGTTTATTTGCACGCGGCAAATGCCTTGCAGCAGGCCCATTAGCTAATCTCTCCGTCGTCAGTCCAGGTTGCGCCCCCGTCAAGACTATGCCATTGGTAAAGGCTACCATTAGCCACCCCCTGCACTACAAGCTCTAAGCCAACTCCAGTTATTCCACCCTGTCCATAGCTCCCCGCCACGACCTCTTGCGGATCAGACCACGTCGCATAGGGCGATTGCCGATAGCGAGTATAAAGGTGTGAGCCGTCGCTATAAAGCGCCCACATAATATTGCCCTCATCAGTATACATATCAACCCATCCTATCATCCATAGCGGCAATGCGTATGGCGTGTCGGGATAAGCAGAGCCCGTTGGCGGGTGCATCCATAGTATCGCCGGCACATCGGCCACTACCTGGAAGCTATTATCGGTATCGGTGCCCCCAGTGTGGCGAACGTCGGTCACGTCTGCGATTAGCAGCATTTCACTCTTGGCTATTTCCTGTTCAGCTACAGTGAATGGTACCGTATTCAATATCGTTATATCCGTCTGGCCCGCGCTTAGGGCGAACTCTACGGTATCAGTAATCCCGTCTAGGTACTGCACGTCCAGCGCATAGGTCGCATCGTGGGCTATCACTATCGGGACTACTTTGGGCCGGAACGCCTTGTCCACCCCGATAGTATCAAAGTCTTCCAGGTTATCATCGATGGCCGTATTATCAACGCCATCGGTGAAGGCCCCCACGGCCCATGTGCCCAGCAGCAGGTGTTCTGCCATATCATAATGTGTATTCGGATCATAATCCGCAGGGTAGTACCAGTGCTTGCAGGCCATTGCATAGCGCACCCGATTCGGCTTTATGCGGATATGCCGGACAGTTATACCGTTAGCTGCCGACAGCAGGGGGAAGCTGCGGAAGTAACTGCGCCCATCAAGGATAGGGCTATGATTCGGACAATAGCCGTAAGTGATGCCCAGGACAGAATTGCTCGGATATGGCCATAACTCCCACTGGCAATCGGGACACTCGCCGCCGCAGGTGCTCCCGAAGTTGACCGGATCGCCATTGCCATCAGTCAATCCGACATAATGCTGCTCCAGCCGGTAGCTGACATCCCCGTGCTCAATCCCCATCCGCTGCAATTCGGGACTGCCAGCGCCAACTAGCGAGGTGGTATCCTCTACATTGATCTCCCCGTGGATACGGCTGCCTAATATCTGCTGCTTCGAATAAGTAAACCCCGCCCGCGCCCATTCATAATCAGAATATGGTACTGTATAAACCAGATAGACATTATGAAGGCTGTGTCCTGCGCCCCCCCACTTAAGTGCATCTTCTATATATAGCTGATACTTGAAAGTATTGTAGCCCCCCGCCCCAGTGGGAGAATTGGTATACTGAAACTTGGGGAGGGCAACCGCCGTTGTCCAGCCCACCATTCCTACCGGCAAATCCCAGTCGAATAGTTCTAGGGCATAGGTGTCTCCCGTATCTATATTCTTGGCATAGACGTCAATCTGTATCTCTGGCAAGTCCACATGCTCTAACTCTGCCAACTGCGCCGTATAATCCAGCGGCGTGATAAATATGTAGCTGCCCAGAATTGCTTCGCAGGCAGAGCCGGAAGTAGTGTCGCGGGGCAATGTCAATGTTCCCCAGGTCGGATCATCGATGACCACACTAAGGGGCGGCCATTCATCATTACTATAATCATACTCCCAGTAGCCATCACTATCGGTGGTAATGGTCGAACTGACTTCAGAGCCATCATCTGCAGTGAGTGAAACTATATTCAACTGTTGCCCCGCCAGTGGCGTTTGATTGTCCTCATAGAGATAACCACACCACAACTGCGTCGCAGCCGCAACGTATTGAGGCGTTGGCAGTGTTATCTCGGCAGTCTCCCCCGCTTGCACGAATACCGACCGCTCGCCAGTTGTGGTCTTTCTCTCGGGCAGATAGTGTTTATCAATAGTCGAGGTGTTGATTAGGTGGTAAATCACAAATGTGTATTTGCCAGGAACTAAATCAGTAAATGTCCACTCCCCCGCCCCTCCTAGGCCCCCATATGCAACCGCCCTTGATCCCGCCCAATAGAATAGGGCGACGTGATAGTATGGCTTAGTGGAGGGACCATAGACTTTCAGGCTGCCCGTCCGGTCGATTACATCAAGTGTGGCATCCTCCCCCTCCACCAATGCCACATACTGCTGCTTATAATATACGCGGATTTCCTGGAGATAGCCCGGGAAGACCTCGCCATTCCAATCAGTATCGCTGCCCCGTTTCTTGATGAAACACATCTGCTCCTGGGTTGCTGTCCTTGCGTTGTACCATTTGACTACACCGCTCGCATCCGTCTGAAAAACATAGTCACCGACCGTGCGCCGTTTATTGGCCGAATGCAGGCGCATCACCGCCCCATCCTCCGGCGTCTGCCATATCTCCACTACGGTAACGCCCGTCCCCTCCCCCACCGCCACACCGCTCTCTTTGATAGTCACGTCCCCTGGTATCCAATAGGGAGTAACGGTATGAGTTATCGGTAGCATCTCTGGGGCCAGGATGAAGTCTCGGCCATAGCCAGGGTGCCAGACGCCGACCGAATAATAATCGGCGTCAGTCTCATCCCGGAGTACATATATGCACAGCAGTTCATCGGTGGCATTGGCCTCGGCCTGGCCCACATATCGCTCCAGGGTCACGGCTACCTGGCCGTACCAGTCAGTACCGCTATCCCAGCCCGTAGCCAGGCCATCAGCGTCGGTAGTATGCACTATTTCCTGGACTGTCAAGGTGCGCTCGCCAATTGTGTATTGATCACCGACGGCTATGCCCATGCTTCCCCCTATTAAGCTGGTTGTAATACTGCCTGCTGCTGTGTTTCATAGCTAACCTGTCTGGCCGCTACCCTGATTCTATCATCAAGGTCTTTCACGCCATATACATCGCCATAGAAATTGATATGGACTATCTGAGAACTGACTTTTTCGCCCCTGGGTCTCGTGATAGTCACGGGCGGCAATCCTGCGCCCCTTCGTCCGGCGCCACCCATACTCTGTATCCAACTCGTATCCTCAGCGGATGGTGCGTACAGATCAAGACTCTCCGGCCCGCCCGTTATGCCTGGCCGCCGCCCCAATATCCACTCCTCCGCTCGGTTAATCTGCCGTAGATTCTGGCCCTGCTTTTCAAGCTCCTGATTTATCTCCCGCTGCAAGTCCAGCCTTTTCTCTTCGTCACTCCTCAGTGCATTGATGTAAAGCTCGTTGGCCTCTATCTGCTTACCCTCATCTTCGAGCATGCGAATCCTGGCCGCTGTCAAAACTCTGATCTTTGCTTCTTGTTGGGCAATAGCATCTGCCGAGCTTCCGGAAAGTTTCATTATTTCAAGCTGCTGCTCGGCCAGTTTTAGTTTCTCTTCCTCCACGGATGTTGCCCCTGGCTCTACGCCTGCTGCCCGCTGCTGAGTCAGTAGGTTCAACAGGCCCGCCTTGTCATTCATCCTCTCCAGCAGATCAGTTTCTTTGGACGTCAGGCGGTTTACCTCTTCTTGCGCTACAGCGATTTTTTCTTGGCTTGCCCCGTATAGCTTTAGTAGCCCGATCTGGGCTTCCCATTGTTTCTTGAGTTCGCGGGTTTTTTCAAGTTGCGGGTCAAGCACTGACTTCGCATACTTCCCCGCTGTCTCACCGCCTGGTGGCGCTGGAATATTCGCCAGGTACCGCGCATACAAGTCTTGTAGTTCCTTCGCGCGCAGGATTGGAATCTCCGTAGGTATTGATTCGGGTCGCGGCCCTAGTTTCCTTGCCCTTTGCAAAGCCTCCCACGCTTCTTCGGGGTAATGCTTACGCATCTCCTCCTGACGTTCTTCGGGATAGCCGGCCAGCGCGTACCTTTCAGCTTCCTTCCAGGCCCGCGCTCGCGGAACGAATTCTGCTTCCCAAGCCTCTCTGCTAAGGGCCTCAGAGGGTGCAATATCTTCCATATACTTTCCGGCAGCTTCCGCCGCCCGGACTGCGGCCCCCGCAATTAGTTCCCATTCCAGCTTTATAGCTACTAAGGCCGCTAGCGGCCCCCATAGCAAAGCCGACATGGAAGTACCCGCTGCGGTTGTCGCCACTGTCGCGCCCTTAGCCGCGCCGCCAAGTGCAACAAACATGGAGGCTGCCTTATAGCCCACACTCACCAAGGTAGGCATCATCCATAGCAACGGCCCAATTACTAACAGCAGGCCACCGAAGGCCCCGGATGCTACTACCACCTTTTCCGTCAGCCACGGATGGGCATCAGCTAGCTCTATTATCTTTTCAAGGAACGCCGATACTTTCGGAATCAGCTTCTCCAGCAGCGGTACTGCCGCCTCACCTATCTCCAGCCAGGCCCCCCGCATTGTCTCCTTGAGAATAAGCATCCGCCGTCCGGTTGTAGCCATATTCTTAAGGGCAGCCCCTAGTCCTGCGCCAGACCTCCGGCCCATCTCATCCATTATGTCACTGAGTTTTTCAAGCCCGGCCCCAGTCAAGGCAAAGATGGCGCGTGCCGCCTCACTGCTACCTATCAATGCCGCCATCTGTTCCACGTCGCCGCCCGTAGCATCAGATAATACGCGCATCGTCCCCGTCAGCCCTTGGGCCTGTGCCGAGCTAGCATTCAACTCTATCCCTAATGTTCGAGCAGTTTCCGCTGCTTCGGTGCTTGGCTGCACAAAAGCCATTAACGCCATATTCAACGATCTTGCCGCCTGCTGAGCAGGAAACCCTGCCAATGTGATTGTTGATATGGCAGCCACTACTTCTTCTGCTGAGATACCCAGAGCAGCAGCCGTGCCCGCTACAAATCGTAGGCTGTCGCCCAGTGGCCCTACTTCCGTTCTACCTTTCTTCATACCGACGAAGAGCATATCAGAAGCATCAGTTGCATCGGCGGCTGACTTACCCCAGGCGTTTATTATTGTCGTCAGGCTATCGACGGCGACGCGTGTTTCAGTGATGCCCCCAATGGCTGTTCGCGTAGCGACACCCATAAACTCCATAGCGTCAGCGGCGTCTATGCCCGCTGATATTGTCTGGTATAGGCCCTTAGCCAGTTCCTCCGGGGCGATACCGGTTTCCACGGCTAACCGCCGCACAGCCCCCGTCAAATTATCAATGTTCACTTCGGTGGTATCCACCAGGGTAGACACCTCGGCCATTGCCGTTTCTAAACGTGAGAACTCAGATACACCCTTGCCTAGTGCAGCGACTATGGCCCCGCCCATCATAGTGACGCCCAGGGCGGCTTGCCGCGCGCTATCAGCGAAACGGCGCACGCGCTCATCGGCCTGCTTCACGGCCATTGTCTTATCAATGGCCTCAATTATTACGCTTAGTTTCAGGGGGGCCGCCATTACCAGCCTCGCTCAGCTTTCATTCGTTCCTTATCTGTCGCTGCCCCCTGCTTGGCCGCCCTTGCCCCCGCTATGGCGGTCACGACTATTTTGAGCTGTTCAATCAATACCGGATCGGCATCTTCCAAGTCGGAAAGTGTCAGGCCTGGTATGCTGTCTAATAGATGATAGATTTGCAGGGCGACTGGCGGATCCTTAACCCGATGTCCACTGCCATACTGCTGTGCCAGCCACCCTAATCCGCGTTTCCCTCAACGACCTCCGCGCCGACCTGTTCGCCGCGATGCGTAAGCCGCTCCAGCAACTCGGTGATTATTGCTACGTCTATATCCTCAAGTTCTTCCTGGCTGAATGGGACTACCACCTCATTGCCCTCCTCATCCACATCTACTACGCCATCCCAGCCCACTATAAACTTCATCGCCTTGCGGTTAATCTCGATATTGCCTTCTTCAATGTCCAGGCGATCCTGAGCTAGCTCCGCTGCTGTCGCCTTTTCTACATCAAGGCTAGCGGCCTTCGCGTATAACTTCCGCGCTTCCATCTCCCATTCCGTCCATGCCTTCCAACCGACTTTCAGATGGAAGGTTATGCCGCCCACACTTATCTGCTTAGGTGCTCCTCGTTTGTAACTCATACCAAATCCCCCTTCGGTTTAGCTATAGGATATTGCCAGACTATCGGTAGCATTCGGCTCGGCAGCCATATCTAATGTAAATACCACGGTGCCATCATCTGCTACGAATGGCATCCGATGAGCACCGCCCGCCAGATTCGCCACCGTAAAGCTGATGGTATGGCCACCTGATGCGGCAGATACCAGTGCAGCCACTCCGGTTATATCGGTGTCCTCATGGATATTCCATAGCGCCGAGGTGCTCGGCCTGGTCAGCATCTCCACCGATACTTCTACTGTTTCCTTGCCAACCTTGAAATCCTGCGGCAGTAGCTTGGTATTCGCGCTCTTCGTCTCAATGTTAGTCAGCGCTTCTAGGTTGTTATTGCCTCTGATGGTCAGGCTCTGCATATCGTAGGTAGTGTTATTGAATGTACAGGCCCCCTCAAACCACTCGAAATGCGTCGCTGACTGACTAGGGGGCGAGGCTGAAGCCTGGTCAGCTTCATCAATCGACACCCAATCTATGGTGCATACCAATGGTTCGCCGACCGACATCCGTGCTTCTATAGTATTGATATAGCATCCTGTCTGCGTCCAGCCGCCGCTGTTATCGCCAATCAGTGCGCCCTCGAAAGTAAGGCTTGTCAACGCGGGGACAGTCCAACTGGACCGCGTGAAATAACTGATTAGCGTGGCGTCAGCCACTTCAATAGTAGCCGTCCCGCCTAAGCGCACTGGTGCATTGCGCGCCGCTGCATGCTTGCCGCCTATCGATGGTCGCCAGGCCCGATTGGGATCGGCGAATAGGTTCCCGCCCGTCACCCGTCCTGCATAGGTATCGGCGGTCGCCCCCGTTCCGTACTTGAGATACTGAGTAATACCAGTATCGTGTGTGATTGCCATCTTCCATCGTCCTCCGCCCCCTCAATTGTCAAAAACCCCGCTAACTGGCGGGGCCGTGTATGTATAAATTGTATGTATGGCTTATGCTTGCGGCACCGACCATATACAGATGAACCGGCAAACATATCCAGCCCATTCATTCCAGTCCACCAGGTTGACCTCTACGTTGCTTATCTCCATCTTATTAGCGATCTGACTACCCGCGCTGATTCTACGGTTGGTCTTAGTCACTATCACGCCCTTGACTTCATCGCATAATTCCAGGAAATCATCATATTGGTCGCTGGGGTTGCTGACTGACCCATCGGGACTCTGTTCTGGCACGCGCACATCTATCCAGACAGTATGCATATCACTAAATGACTCGCCTCCCCCGATAGCATCGGCCCGTTCATCGAACCCGGGCCAGATGAGAAATACCGCTTTATCATCCCGCCAGGCCCGCCGGTCGCCGCGATAGATAGTAGCCGTAGACAGGTGCGTAGTGGCCGCCGCTTGCAGAGCATCTTGAATTGCATTGAGCAGATTCTTGATAGTCATAGTGTCTCCAGGAAATCGGCCAATTCCTTCCGGTCATATTCCTTCGCCCAGCGTTTCAGCATTGGCAATGATACCATCTGCGTAGTGTCGCCGTTAGGGTGCAGCCAGTCCTTGCACTCAGAACAGAAGCCCTCCTTAACTGATACCTCGCTCTCCGCGTTATGCCAGTGAACTTTTTCGTCTCGATAACGGCCCTCCCACCGCCCGCAAGTGCATCGCCATTTAGCCATTGTTATTTACCATCCAGTAGCTTATCTATTTCGTAAGCAAACAGCTTGCTGATATTATCCCGCTGGCCTTCCAGGGCCGGCCCCAGAAATGGCCGCTTCGGTATGATTACCCGCTTCGCGAATCGGGCAGTGCCCATAGCGTGGGCCCGCTGCCATTCCGCCTTGCTAGGTGGTGTCTGTTTCTTCCGCCCATGAATCCAGGCCAGCATCTTTGCCCGCTTGGGTGTAATGGTCGCGCCGAATTCGTGCACGGGAGCATAGATGACATTCGTACCCACAAAGGCGTGCAATGCCGCCTGGTCAACGAGGTGCGTTATAGAGCTACGCAGGCGACCGCTCCGCGCCCGTAGCTGCCCCGCCTCTGCCATTTCCCAGTCACCGCCGCCGGCAAAACCCTCCTTGGCCGCATCTTGCACGCTAATGGCAACTTTATTCAATGCCTGGCCGAACTTACTGCGCTTGCCATATAGGATATGGTCGAGCCGGTCAATGACCGTCTTATCGCCTAGGATTTTGAGGTTTAGCATTTATGTATCTCTCAGATTGTAAAACTTCGCCCTATGTACCGCCAGGCTCAATATCATCTCGGGGTCGCCGCCGCGTTGTGCTTGCCCTTCCCGCCAGCCCAGCACCAGGAACTGCTTGCCATTGCTTTCTTTCACGAGCAACCGCTGGTCGGCTCCCGTCACGTCAAGGTTCTCGTTATATGCGCAGCGGCCCCGGTGCGTCGCAGTAAACCCGTAGGCCGCGCTCTCCTGCACCGCCGAGTAAGCATCCATCGCCATTATGCCCACTGCCACATACTGCTCCACCAGCGACCACCATTGGCTGCCGTCGCTGTCTTCGGTAGTGCGATAAATATGTACTCTATCCTTATGCGATAGCCTGGGCATTAGACAATCCACACCCGCCTATACTTGTCCAGCACTGGTTTGACCTGTGGCGGAATTGAGTCATCGCGCCATTCTATCTGCTGTCCATCAATGCCCTGCCGCCGCCGTACTAGCATCTCCGGCCCTTCCCACAGGGCGGCCACCATCTGCGCTGCTGCCAGTACCAGATCAGAGGGCAGGTCATCGTCTCCGTATCCGCCCGTATAAACCGCCAGCACCGACCTCTCTCCCCTCGCGAATGTACCCTCAGTATTCCATAGGCGGATTTCGCCGAAGTTCTCGCCGTTATTGGTGTGCACATCATCAGCAACGGTTATGCTGCGCTCACTCACCATAGCATCATCAATCAGGCTATGCAGTGTAATGATAGGTGGGTTATTCACATAGATATGATCGGTGTTGATGTCAACTGTGTGATATTCAGTGTATCGCGCCTTGGCGAAAGTGCGCCCGCAATAGTCCTCAATGCGCTGGTTGACTGCCCCGCAGAGCATGGTCAGCAGCGGTTCATTGCTGCCGCTATCAGAATCAATGCCCAGGTATGTCGCTGCACTTTCTACCGTCACAATATCAGATGCCATAGTTTGTTACCTCATCCGTGGCATTAGCTCGTGCCACGTCCTCAAGGGCAGCGGGTCTGTGATTTCGCTGTCAAGTTGGACAAGCCCGACAATGGTAATATGGTCGCCCCTTCCGAATGAACAGAAGCCGGGCTCACTAAAGAAACTCACGCGGCAATAAGTGCCATTGCCGATACCCGCCACATAGCCCGTCGTGAATTGGTTCTGGGGCTGGCCGATCCGCCAAGTGAAGCCCCAATAGTTTCCTGATAAGATATGCAGGAAATCCATAGCTGTGACTGGCGGCCTCTCGCCCTCGCAAGTAATCTCCGTGTCATACGCATTCGCTGTCAGCTTGATCTCCCAGTGGCTCATTGCTTTCCCCCTTAAATGCTGTGCCATAGCCTGCCCGCGCCCGGTCCCGTACCACATACCAGGCGGGCCGCTTAGTCCCGTATAAGTCCTTTAGTCCACAGAAACTACCCCAGTGATTAGCCTCGCGCATCGCTGTGTCTTTATCATATTCCTCGGTATAGCTATGGATGCACAGCACCTCAAATTTGTGCCGGTCAAAGCACTCCAGGCAAGCCTCAAACCATTCTGCACTGTGGCTCACGGGCAGGGCCACATAGCCCGGCGTGTAGGTATAGCTTTTCAGAATGGGGCGGCCCTGGGGATCCTTCAATGCCTCCAGCACCACATCATCTACCATCGCCAGGCCCCACTCCGTCGAGGCGAAGGGTTGGCCCTTGCCATAGAAATCAAGCAGCTTGCGCGACTCTCCGAAGACCTCATCAAACTTGCCGATGACATCGGATAGCCCGTAGTCCTCATTCCCTGGCCCCAGGGTCACCAAGTACGGATGCCAGTTGCAAACGTCGAAATATTCGCCTACGCCCTGTGGGAACCACATGTGCTCCTGTTCGGTGGCCTGCGGCGGCCTGACCATCAAACCCAACCAGTGCGTATTAGGCTGGACACCGTCCCCCCCATTCCACACTCGGCAACCTGGGGCAGCTTGTTTCGCCGCACCATAGAAGGCCGACAGGAATAGGCTGTAATCACCACTCGGCAGTGTCCCCATCGTCACGTGCGGGCAACCGTGCTCTCCCCACCATTCCCAGTCCTTGATGATGTACTCGCACTGGCCAACTAGGTCATAGGTCATCTGGCCGATTTGATCAACTATATCAAGGTTCAACCGCTTGGTGCGCTCCCTGAGCATCCGCCGCCGCTCAATATCTGGGGCCGCCTCCCAGTCGGCGCGCTCCGCTTCGGTCAATTCCTTCATCCGCTCACGGGGTAGCTTGTGGAGTAGTTGGCTGGTAGTGCGCACATCCACTACTGTCCGCATCCCATACTCGGCTAATCTCTCCGCCCTGGCCAGCAGATCATCAACCTGCATTTGCTCGAAGCGGATTATCTCGCCCTTATCACCATCAGACAATTCCGCCAGCCCGAAGCTGATTTTTATCCAGCCGCAACCGAAGTCCTGAAGCTCAGCCATCTTATCATCGTTGTCTATCCCCCGGTAGCCATTCAAGCCTATCTCCATTACTCCCCCACCTCCCCGGTCTCAAGGAAGCGGAACCAGTCATCATCGTCTATACTGATTTCGTCTTTGTCGACCAGGGCGGCGAATACGGCGGCAGCACCAGCCACGGTAGACATGAGGCTGGATGCTTTCTCCACTTGGGGTCCCTTCCGCAATGCAAACCATTGCCGGGCATTCTCGCGGGCTTCAGCGGTCATCGTCGCCCAGTCCAGGAATTGGTGCAGCTCGGTGGCAGTTCTTCCCGCCGCCCGAACGTCGGCTATGAACCATCCAGCGGTAGCCTTCTCCGCCGCCGATGACAGAACCCCAGCGCCAGCTCGCCTTATCTCTGGAATATAAGCCAGTTCGGGTGGGGTAATGCCATCATAACCAGCACATATCTTCTCGGCAAAATAACGATACAACCCCGTCTCGCGTTCCAATCCCTTGCCCCGCAACACCAAATTGCGGCCAGTTATTATGTCTGATACTACGCGGCTCAGCACCACATAGGGATGTTCCATGCCAATCGCAGGAAGCCCCAAATAGATGCCCTTGGTATTGCTGGACAGCCCGTCGCTCCACTCTGGCGGCCAGGGGCCGAAATCGCGCTCGTCCCCAAACAGTTTGTAGTACCAATCCACCAACTGTTTGCGGTCAGACTGATACATAACCATTGCGCCGTTGCTCTGTAATCCAAGCCATTCCAGATCATATATGTTTTCCCGTGCCCATGCTCGGGCTGCGGTCTCATAGCCCGGAGCTTTTGCCTCGCGCAGATACCATAAGCTTTGCATCGCCAGCAGATCTTCAATCCCGCAATACCAATCGCCGCCAGTCCGCCTGGCAAGATAGTAATTAATGCGGGCAGTGAAGGCGTGCCCGATGTGTGCCGGCCCTGTCGGTGTAAAGATAAAACGTGTATATAATCTTTCCAACTAAAACGCCCCCTTATTGTAGTTTCAATATCTTCTCCGCCACGTCCCGCCGCAGCTCGTCCAGGTTCCCACTCATTATCCGTTCCTGATTTTGTGCCTCCAGCCACTCCTTGCCGCCCACTGCCAACAGCGTAGCTATGTATCGCGAATCATCATAGCCCTCGCGGTAGGCTTCCCAGCACAGCGTGTCCAGCACGCCGCCCTTGACCCGCATGACCATGTTCCGATGGCTGATCCCCTCGCCCGCTTCTCGCACCCTGCCGTGGTGCTTGATGCCGGCATAACTCCAGGTCATTGTCCCATCTACTCCCGTCAGCCACATTCCAAATCCCCGCGCCCGCCGGTGTTCTCCAGGGAAGAGCCACCCGTCGAAGTATTGAAAGAACCGGAACCCCTGGCTATGAGGTATGGCGATGAGGTTCTGCCAGTCGGTGGTCATAGCCTTTTCGACCTGGCAGTGCCGGTAGGGTTTGGGATTGGCTACCACGTCCGGTGTCCGCAGGATATGCTCTACGGAGTTATTCATCGCTATCATGCCAGGATAGGCTACAATCGGAATCTCCAGCACATCCCACACCAACTCGTGAAACGAGGGCGGTGTTGCCACCCATATACCTGAACCTGCCTCCTCCACACTCTTGAAGGCCTCGTATTCGTCAAGCAGCCGCTGGCCACCGGCCTCGTCCGCCCCAGTAAAGTAGACCTGCCCATAGCCTCGCGCCGTTGCCCACGCCTGAATCTCCTTCACATACCTGATATTCCGCTCATATTCGCCGGCCTGCAATTTACGGCCAGTTATAACAGGATTGTCGATAAGGAATAACTGGCCCTTGGGTACCCCCGCCCGCTCGCGCAGAGCCAGCAGCTTTTCAAGGATCGTATAGTCTAGCGTTCCGTCTGGGCGCGCCGCAATCCCATCGTGGAAGTTGGGGTTGGTACATCCGTGCGCTACCATATTTCGTAGCTCCAGAACGAACTCCTCGTCTGAAACTGGGAAGTACATATCCCGGAAGCCCTGCGCCTGGTGGTCCTCAAAGGTAAATGTGGGATTATAGATTGAATAGGTCTCGACCGGCTCCAACAGATCGATGTCTGGCACCCAGACCCTTAGCTTTACCTTGGCCGCTGGCGCATTGCCAGGAACTATTCGTATCGTCGCTTCGTAGTGCCCCGCCCCTGTGTCCGGAGGAATATGGACAGTCAACCACAACTGCTCCCTGCCATCTACCTGTATGGGCCGCAGGGACTTGGCATCTGAAGCCTTAACAAGTATGTTTTCCATCCAGAGGGGCCGATATTCGTCAACTCTTTCGGGGAGGGTGCCATACTTGCCGAAGATTCTGAATATGTCCTCGCGGTATGCCTGGTATTGCTCTTCGGTCATGTCGCGATAGTATGCTGGAACATTGCCCCTAGCATCTATCATCTCCTGGTCGTATAACAGATGCCAGGACACCTTCACGTTGCCAATGGCCCAGCCCACGTTGAGCTTGTCCACGATGCGAACGTCTACTGTGCCAATTGGCAGTTCCACGCTCTCGGACCGCAATGGGCTGCAACGCACCCTCACGTTGTCAAGGTGCTCGTTGGCTTTCGTCTGTATTATGAAGCTCGCCGGTTCATATTCGCCCCGGCAAGCCATCACTTCAAGCACATTGCCGAGTTGGCAGGTCGGCGGCAACGGCCCCTCAGCCACCACCAGGTAGTCGTTCACCGGCGGCGTCACTGTGTAAATTTCATAAGCCCCTGCCTGAGAACAGGCAAGGGCTACCAAGCTAACTGCCAGCAAGGCTATCTTCATGGCATCACCGTGAGGTTCCACATCGTCCATGAGGCATTACCCGCCGCCCAGAGCACGCCCCCCTCAACCATCGCCGCGTGCCCATCTATGAATCCAACCGCGCACTTCCTGTTCCCCGCGTGCCGGAAAGCAGGCCGGTAGACGCTAGGATATTCTATGGATCCATAACCGCCCTGGGCATAATTCTCGGCTATCATAACAAACGAAGTGGGGTCACCGATTATGCCCTCATAGGCGAGGTGCAGGGCACCATTATTGCCGTAGGATTTAAACTTCTCCATCTCGCTATCAATCCCATAGAGGCTATCCGTATATGGCCCGCCGCTGGGAAACATATCGTTCTTCCAGTCGGGGCAGACTATGATGCGGGACTGGGAAAGATTATCTGCCCCGCCGACATAGTTCGCGCCTTGCATCGCGCCCGCGAAGTACGGACGCATCGTGCCACCGTGCAATTCGATTGTAGCTGCGCTCATATTAGAAGACATACAATAGAACCACGGATTCCAGGAGTCTGAGCCGATATTCGCTGGGAACTGGTCGCTATAATCGGCTAGATACATCCTCCCAGCTAACGTGAGTTGCTTGACATTACTCAAGCAGACACTAGTCCGTGCCGCAGCCTTCGCTTTGGCAAAGACAGGAAACAGAATCGCCGCCAGGATAGCAATAATCGCTATCACCACCAGCAGCTCTATCAATGTAAATCCGCTATTCAGTTTTCGTGTGGTCTTGTTCATCAGTTACTTCTCCTCTTTCTTCGGTTAGCCGTTAGCACGGCCTTGGTATATCTGTTGCGTCAATTGCTAGTTCTTTTACCACCTCCGCTTTGCGCCGGGGCTTCCCCCGCAAGGGTGGTTCCTCAGCTAGACTATCTAGGTCAGGGGAAGGCTCTACTACCGTTTCCTTCGGCGCATCCTTGCCGTATAGCTCGGTCGGCATGGTTAGTATCACATAGTTGCCGCCCACGTCCAGGTACTTGACCACTACCTGCTGCTCGTCAGCCTCCAGGACTTCTGCCTCAATTGCTGTCAATCGTGCCTTCATAATCAATCCCCCCCTTCTTTTTAATATCCCGCCAGCCTGCGGGCAGAGGGGGCAAACTGCCCGACAAGCCGGCGGGAAATCGAATGCCCGGAATCAAAACAACCCCCGCTCCGGGTAACTCTAATTCAGCCCAGATTAGTCGCTTGGGGTCTGGAACTTATAGTTCAGCAAAAGGCATACATCTTCTGCCGAATCACCGTTGAGCGTCTGGTCAAACTGCAAATAGACATATTCCGCATCGGGTATAACCCCGTGCGTCGCCGAACATGTCCCTAGAGTTGTGAACGTCGTGCCGGTTGAAACTGCTGTCCATGCCGCACTCGCGATGGTATTGGCGTCTTGATCCGTCAATACGGGCGTCATGTAATTGCTTGCATCCGCGCCCTTAATGCCGGTGATATAGGCATTGGTTATCACTATATCAAAGCCCGTGTTATTGTAGAAGACGGGCCGCTTTGCCCCACTGTCCGTAGTGGCCTCAAGTTGGGTCACATAGACCATGTATGTCCAAATAGCACCTGCTGGTAAACTCATACAACTCACCTCTCGCCCCCGCCGTTAATGGAAAGGGGCGACAAGTAACTGCCGCCCCTGGTTTTATTCAGTTGTCTCCACCGCCTAGGTGAAGTTGTAGCCCATTGCCACTGTGAAGTGGGTGCTGGACTCGTACACGTTGGTGCAGGCCATGCGTAGCATACCAATCAGCTTGCGCTGGTCGGTCTCATAGTCAGGCACCACGTTGAACTGCAATGACCGCCTGTCGCCGATTATGTACGCCGGCTTGTACACCAGCAACAGAATGGTGAAAGCAGTAGTGGAGGCATCATAGATGCCACTAGCATTCAAGTCGCCGCGCACCTTATCAGTGCGAATGACCTGTATGCCGTCCAGATTCGGCACGTCCTGGCTCTGGCGGGCCGCCCCATAATCCACCATAATGTTATTGTTAGAGCTATCTTTTAGATGCTTGAGCAAGCGATAGCCCTTATAGCCTGTTACATACATCATGGTATCTTGACCCTGAGCACCGTACTGCGCCAGTAGCTCTTGCAACTTAACAACATTGTCAAAAGTGAAGGCGCCGGTCATGTCCAGGATATTAGAGCTGCCATCGTAGGTCAAGGCGCACTCTACATAGCCCCGCCATGCCCGCGTTACAGCAGCAGCAGCTGGCACCGTGCCGGTGTTATGATGCGTCGCCGTTGGGTCTCCCTCTACCATTGCATCATCAAGGGCATTGCCATAAGCGAAGCCTAGGTTGGCCCGCAGTGTCGGCAGTATCGGTATGATGCTGTCTTCTTCCAGTTCACCAGAGAAGACCGTGCGAACTGCCAGGGATACCGCGTTGAGCGTCTTGTTGGCTGTGGTGATATTGGACGCGAGAGGCTTCACATCATCGTCCAGTGTCCGCTCACCCGCAATATACACCGTAGTGTCAGAAGCCACTGTCGGCATCTTGTACGGATCAGTTGGCATTACAATGTGGGGATGCTGCTCAATTAGTCTGTGCGGTACGCGCACTAGGTCTAGCACCTGGCTGGAGAACCCAGTCGGCACCCAGTCCTCACCCTCGCTGCCGGATACGGTCGCCATAGCCTTGACGAAGTCGGGATTGTACTTCGCATACCGCGCCCACATTCGCGTCTTGTTGGGCCGGCGGCCCGTGAGGATGCCAGTGATATAGCAGTCCTCCACGGCTTGCTTCAAAATCTCTATCTGCTCGTCGTCAGTCTTGAACAGATAGACCTTATCCATATCACTTGCTAGGTGACTGCGACCCTGGCCGTCAGCATCTACCGTATCATGTACCTCGAATCTATCAGGCACCTGCCACGGCACTGCCTTCTGAATGCGCTCAGCCAGATCGCCGCCATGTCGTATAGCCGCATCCTTATCGGCCTCAGTGAAATCCTTCTCGACCTTATTCTCCACCTCAGACTTATTGCGTTCATCTATGGCCTTATCTACCAGTGCCTGCTGAACTTCTTGCAGGGCGGCGGTAGTAGCCCTATGGAGGGGATCTTCAGTAGTCCCCTTCTTCGCAGCCTTCTCTGTTGCCTCAAACTCCTTGTAGAGGGCCGCCTTGATTTCGTCCTTTGTTGCACTCTCAGGTAAGTTCAACCCGTCTACGATGGACTGGACCTGCTTATCTGTTAATGCCATTGTCGTTTACTCCAGGCCCCCGTATATTTAGTCCTCTACCCCCAGGCGCGCCATGCAAACTTCATACAGACGCTCCTTCTCGGCAAGGGGAAATATCTCCCCCAGTACAGCCTCCACATTGGCCTCAATGGCCGACTTGCCTTGGCCTGGCTCATTGCCTGGCTCCTCGGCGCGGAGTATTGCGTCCAAGCTTTTGCGTGCCCCACTTAATTTCTCGAGGTACTCTTCCCCCATTACTTCAATAAATCCCGCACCGGCTCGTTGCCAGTGCGCGGCGATGTCAGATACTCCCTGTATCCCACCGCCGATGCGCTCTATCCGCCCACGGCACATCTCTGCTTCCTGTTGCCGTGTGATGAATTCTGTTTCGTCCGCCTTCCAGATCAACTCGCCATCTAATCCCTTCTCGGGCATCTCCTTGTCCCATTTCTTATAATACTTGGCGCATTGGCCCCAGATGGCATCCTGGTCGGCCTGTGGTATGTCTGCGCCCCCACGCCCGCCCTTCAGAACAGCTACCACAGCCACTACACCACGAAAGATAGCCTTCAATCCGCCCTCCACTATGTCGGCGTAGGGCAACTTGTAACTGGTCACATTCTCAGCATTGGCTGCATCGTACCAGAAGAATGCCTGCTTGTACTTGCCCCAGTCAATTTTATCCTTGTCGCCGGAGCCATCGGAACTCGCCCAAGCCGCAATGCGCTTGCGGGCAGCCCCCGCGTCCCACGGATGGTCGGTGTCTTCCAGGGCGGGTAAATTCTGATAAGGTACGACCGCCCTGGTAGATAAGGGCGGGGCATCCATTTCCAGGCCGAGAGCTTTTGCTATACGGGCACTGGTCTTCGGATTAGCCGGCACCGGAACTAAACTATGCTCCAGCAATTCCCAGGATGTCCAGTGCCGAATGCCGTCTATCTCTTCGGTGGCCGGCTCCCCCACGGGACTGAAGCCGATAGACATCGTCCGAATGCTTTTGTTTTTCAGTAGCGGCCAGACGGTTTCCAGTACCAGTTTAGTTGGAGCAAGCTGATCCTTGACGTATATGTTGTCATCCCGCCGTTCCAATTCCACCGCGTGGCCAATGGGTTCCTGGTGCCACCAGAATGCTATGGGGTTCTTTTTATAGGCGGCCCAGTTCTTCAGGCCCTTCATGTCCATAACCTCGCCAGTGCGATCTATATCCTGGGTTGTTATGATACCCTCCACAAACATCTCCCCGTCTTCCTCATAAGCCTTGGACTCGAAGGGTAGTGTGACTACCCTCGTAAATGCCTTCTCCATATCATCACTTCTCCGCCCCCTGGTTTACCCCCTACTTCGGTAAGTCTGTTGCCACTAGTGTACAAGAACAAGAAATATCGTCCTGCGGCCCCAAGCTACCCGGGCACGGCCCGCTGCCGCCGAGCGCACTCACAAAATCCTGGCCTATCGGTATCGGCCCCTGGCCGGCCAAAGCCTCATGCGCCTCCCGCGGGTTCTCAGTACCTCGCGTATGTATCCACTTCTTGCCTGGCATCCCCGCTTGCTTATAGCCTTCATAGCCCCCCCGGTTCGCGCAGCCGATAGTTTCCGTCCTGGCTATCCTCTCAGCCCGCCAGTCTACGGTGTCACGGAACTCGCCCACCCGCTCGCTGAGTTGCCGGATAGTTTCGCCCTGCTTATAGCCATCAGCCAGGCTGCCGCGCAGTGCAGTCCAGTTCGTCTTCGCCACCGTTTTGAGGCCGATTTCCCGGTCTTTGATGAACTGTATGACTGCTGGATCTACCAGATTAAAGGTAATGTCCACCCCGACCTCAGCGACAGCCTCGGTCCCCGCTGTCTCCAGGGCATTAAGCTGATAGGGTTGGAGGTCATGGACGAATCGCTTACCCTCTGCCCCGTAATTGAAAAGGATCGCATCCAGCCAACCATTAAGGCCTTTGGTCTGTAATGACTTTGCTCCGCGCTTCTGCAACCTCTCCAGCACCCCATCTGTCTCATCACGCATTATCACTGCCGCCGCCGCTTGCATTCGCGGCATCAGCCCCTCCACCCTGTCCATGAACGCTTTCCATATCAGCGTCTCAGTGGGTTCCGTGAAAACTTTAACCAGCGGCTCAGGTTTTTTTTTATCCTCATCCGCCGAGGGCAGGGCCTTCTGTGAGGCTGACACCATTTGTGGCATCAATGCCTTCTCTGGTTCTGGCCGTGGCCCCGAGACCAGCGGTATCTCGTTGAAATTGCCCCAGAATACATTGCCTATTCCAGCGGGCAGCGGCTCATCGAAAAGCTCAGGCAGGGCAGCCCGCATCTCATTAGGAAGGGCGACCCGCCCCTTTACCATATCAAGCCACAGCCGCGCCTCATCCTGGATATTGCGCTGAAGGGCGGGGACTTGGGATAGGTCGAACTTCACAAAGAACTGCCGCCCAAAATCAGGCGCCAGAAACTCGTTGAGCGCCCCTTCAATAAGGCGCATCTTTGGAACTAGGCAATCCTCCCAGAATATCTTGCGGTACTCGTGCAGGGTGTACTTGGAATGTTCCTCTACACCCAGCAGGGCTAAGGGCACCTTGAACACGGCGGCGATTTCCTGCCGATTCATCTTGCGTAGGTTGTTATATTCCAAATCACGAGGGTTCCATTGGATAGGCTCGAAGCTTGCACCCCTCAAGCCCACAGTGCGGTGTGCCTTCGAGCCAGCATAGCGCTTGTCGAAATCCTCCGCCGCTTGTCGTGCCTGCTCCTCCGTAATGCCTTCAGAATCAAACTTGAGATAACCCCGTGGGTTCGCCCCCCGCTTGAGTAAGGCCCGATTACTCTCTATGGCATAGCTGTCTACATCGGCAGCATCCTTCGCTGGCGGCAGCGCCCCTAATCCATACCAATCATTATTCGGATTGGGGTATAAAATATGGACAATCTCGTCAGTATCAAAGGTGATTTCTTTACTATTGACCATATATTTGTAGCCGCCGATGCTTTCCGGCGCGTTCTTATCCGGCAGCACCCTAACCCATTCGGGTCGCAACCGCCAGAGCTGCATCAGGTGCGGTTTCTTACTAGCGGCCAAAGCCTTATATAGGAAGTGGTCGCCGCATAACTCAAGGTCCACGACCATCATATGGCAATAGCGTGGCCAATCTGCCTGTGGGTTCACCTGGTCAAGCACTATGGATAAGGCGTTCTCCGGTGGTGCAACCCTGACTTCCCCACCCCGCCTCTGATAGACACGCAGCGGAACCCCGGCGATGCTCTGCGCTATTGTGCTTACACAAGCATATAGCCAACCATAAGCCCCGTAGCTCTCGGCAAACTTGGCCCAGTCATGCGGATGTTCGATCCCCAGCTTCTCGTCCATCTCGGATATGAGAAGCTCGGATACCCGACTGAGCAACTTATACTCGGCAATCAAATCACGTTGGATTATCAAGGGTCGCTCATCGTCGGTGGGCTGGTCACTCCCCCAGAGCCAGCGCCCCGCCCGTCCTAACAGTTGTGGAAATCCCATAATTCATTTTCCTACCCCCTATATTATCATTGCCTATACTATCCACCAATCAGCCCCGCCCTTTTCTGCCAGCCACAGGGCGATGAGCAAGCTGTCCAGGTGGTCAACGTAACTGCCCTGCCGCTTCTCCCAGCGGGCCGTGCGCAATGCGGTGATTAGCTCCTGATACTTTGGATTTATAGCTATATCGCCGCGCTCGATGACCTGTATAGCATTTGATAGCAACCTCTCCCGTGGTACCCGCCATAGGTTGCCATCCTGACTGACAGCGCTGCCGCCAGTGAACAGCACCCGCTTATGCGGAATAGAAAGGTTCTCGGCTACGCCGTAGCCTACGCCGGTATAATCAATACCCACCTCCGCCCCCGTCGCGCCCTGCCTGCGCTCTATCTCCCGCTGGAGCGGCACGGCGGAGATGTCCTCGCTGGCGAAGGTCTCAGTAATCCAATATGGCTTCTGGCTGGCATCCAATGTCGTGATGACAGTCTCATCGCGCCCCTGGCCGGCCACGTCCACCCCGATTATCGCCCTACCCATTATACGGGGCAGCCAATGAGAACCACGTTCTATACATCGGGCAATGGCCTCTGCTGCGAAAATGGCCGCAGCTGCCGAGAGGAAGTCGCACTCGTATTCCTGCCGCCAGTCAGCGTCGGTATAATCTTTCCTCTCCCGCTCCCGCCAGGCTTCGTCACGGTTGGGCTGCACATTCCAGGGCAAGCGGAAGGCCGCCCAATCGCTATCGTCGCTGTCAATGCGCCCCTCGCCCTCAAGGGGCCGCCTCGTTATCCGCGTCCATAGCTGCTCATATAGATCGCCTTCGCCGTTGGGTGTACTTATAACAACGATATTGCCAGTAGCGGATACTGTCGGCCTCACCGACCGCCACATCTGCTCCTGCCAGGCGCAATGAGCAAACTCATCAAATACGACGTCGGAGGCGGCATAGGTGCGGCCGGCTTCTTCGCTAGCCCGCTCTGCTATTATCCGGCTGCCATTGTCAAGTTCTAGCTCTTGTTTATTATCAGTAACCAGTTGCGGCTTGGGTTCGGCCAGGCTATGATAGGCTAGCCGCGCCCGTCGAACTAAATCTATTGCTACTGCCCCCGTGCGGGATACTACCAGGACCGTGATACCAGGCGCGGTCATTATCCGCCGGAGCTTCTGAATCATCACGCAGGTCGAGAAACCTATCTGACGGCCCTTATTGGCTATAACCGGCCCGCCAGCATCCAGCGCCACCAGGACTTGCCGCTGATAATCAAAGGGCTCAAATGGGACATCTTGGCCTTCGGGTGCTACTATCCGTGGCTTGTGGAGCTTAATCCATGCCAGGCTATCCTGTGCCGCTATCTTCTCCGCCCGCCGCCGAATCTCCGCTCTCGCTTCCATTGAGGTGATTGCCATTTCTAAGTACCGCTATAAGCTCTTCGTCGTTGGCCCGCTGCGCCTCTTCACTAATCGTAAGACGGCCTGCATGCTCAACCCCGCGGCGCCTAGTGACCACGCCCATTGCCGCCGCTATCTTCTCACGTAAGTCAGAACGATGCTTTAACGCGCCAAGTTTAGCGTTGTCCTGTATTGCGCTACTGCGAAACAGCCCGTCGGCCTCGCTCAAGTCTTCATGAAGTCCATCCACGTATTCAGCCAGAGCCTCCACCTCGCCAGAGTCGATGGCATCACGGACTGCCTGCGATTGTGCAATAATGGCCCGCTTGACCGTCCTCCATTCTTTATCGAACTGCCGACCTAGTGCTGCATAGTTGCGTACTCCGTGCAACCAGGCCCGCCAAGCCAGATGCCTCCAGTCGTCATCCCCTTCCCTTGAATCCTGCATTGTTTTGGTAGGTTTCTCAACCATTGGATTCAACCAATTCCGCCTTGTTTCCCGTCATCTCTTCCCATCGTCTTACCGCCACATCTACATAGCGCGGCTCTATCTTCATTCCATAGCAGACCCGCCCCAGCTTCTCGGCGGCTATCATGGTGGTGCCGGAGCCGAGGAAGGGGTCGGCTATTATGTCGCCTGCAGGGAGCTGTGGCGCGAGAAGTTCCGCCGGAACCGCGCCCGCGACCGGAAGGCCGATGGGGATCTGGCGGCACTGGACTGGCTGCCGCTCCGCTTCTGGGCGTCGGACGTGGAGGCCGATAGCGTCCGCCGTCAATTCGCACATCTCGCCAGTATCTCCGTCTTGATAGTCTCCGCCACCGCCTTCATCATCAGCGGCGGAACCGAATTGCCCAGCAAATGATAGATATGAGACTTTACCGCCGGCAATTCGAAATCCGGCGGGAATGAGCATAATTTCTTCAGTTCCGCGACGGTGGGGTTCCTGATTCCATTCCCATCGCGAATCATTCCCCCTATGCCAGCGCATGTCACTGCTGCCGATGGCTCCGACGCTGATTTCCAGCGGTTGATCCTCATGCTCCTGCTCCCAAGCGCATCTGGAATGATTTCCCGCAATGGACATGCCCGGTTCATCGATGGTCGAGGAAGAAGCGGCGAAATGCCATATTCTCGGTCGGTTCCGATCCATATCAATCTCTTGCGGCACTGCGGCACCCCGAACCAGGCGGCGTCCAGCAACTTGCACCGGACTTCATATCCGGCCCTCTTCAGCGCCCTAGTGATCTCGGCGAATATCCACTTCATCTTGCCCTTGACGAGGCCGGAGACGTTCTCCATCACGAAGGCCCTCGGCCTCAGCCCTCCCAGCAGACGGACGAACTCGAAGGCCAGGTCGTTGCGCGGGTCGGCGAACTCGCGCTTGCCGGCGGTCGAGAAACCCTGACATGGCGGCGAACCGTCCAGCACGTCGAGTTCCCCCCGGCTTACGCCGGCGACCCCCATCAATTCCTCCGCTGAAAGCCCCCTTATATCCCTTTCCAGCACCGGCGTCGAGGGGAAGTTGGCCCGGTACGTCTCCGCCGCCACATGGTTGAACTCCACGGCGGCCAGCACCCGGTAGCCCGCCATCTTGTACCCCAGGCTGCTGCCCCCGCAACCGGCGAAGGTGCTTATCATGGTCGGCCCGCCATTACTGTTCATTTCGGGAACTCGTATCCGCACTTCGGACAGGTCACGGTCTCCATACCATCGGCTACCGATTCGTCGTATTCCGGGAATTCCGGCGGCCTCAACTCCGCCAACAACCCGTCTATCTCATCACTGTCATAAGACAACGCCGCAGCTTCGCCCTCCCGCAGACCGACCAGTATCTCCGCCAATTCGTATCTGTCGTCCTCGGCGAACCGCTGCAGCTCGTTGTCGTCAATCAATATCTGCTCGGCCTCGGCATCACTTACGTCCAGCACCATCGCGAGGATGTTCTCGCTGCCATTGTTCTTTGCGGCTTGCCAAACCCCGTGTCCTGCTATGATGCGGTTCGTGCCCGCCTGAATTATTACATTTCGATACTGCTGATGTAGCTTAAGGGATTTGGCTATCTTCTCAATTTGCCCTACGGTGTGATTTCTGTAATTCCTCGGCCAAGGCAATAAACTATCTATGGGCACCTGCTTGAGTTCGCCAGCAGTCTCTAATTGCCCCTTCCTCTTTGCCGTCATGAATCTGGTGGCCCCTCAGGGTCAATGCCCATAGATGGTGCGAATAGACATAATTTTAGTGCCGAACTTGGGCGGATCCGCCCTTGACTCATTCGCGATCGCTCGGCAGAATCGCTGTTTAGATTGATTGCGCCCCTCCCCCGCGCTATCAAAGCGCAGGTGTCAGGGTGGATCCTAAATACGAGGGAACCAGCGGGGATTTGCACCCCGCATGTGGACTATTTCACCCTTAAATTTCGGCTTAGGGACTTATGCCGGTCGCCTAACCTTTCCCCATTTGCTGGTACTTTCTGATTTCCCAGATGGTTTTTGGGCAAGGAGGGTATGGCTCGTCTTATCGGGTTATAACCTGCGGATATTAAGAGTTAATCCAGGCTCACCGCAGGGGCCTGTCAATTCAGGCTCTCCCGCCAGCTCGGGATTTATCCACTCACCTTCCTAGCGTCTACCTATTCCGCCATGGCTCCATTACGTCTCAAATACGAGGGATATAGGATTGGCAGACCGTAGTCTGACAATCACACGACTGGTTGGTGGAGGCGGAGGAAATCTCATCCTCGTCCGAAGAGCCTACCATCCACTGGGGAAGCGGCTTTAGCCGCTTATCGGCTCCTCGTCAAATATCTTTCGCCCCCCATTATAGGGCTGGTTGTTCCTGCGCATGCCTGCCTAAAATGAAAACTCAAATCACCACTCCGCTTCCGCGTGTAGCTCGACGCTTTGAATAAACATATGCTTTGCTTCAGCCGAATGATGCCGGCCTTTAATCCAGGGCACATTGCCCTTATTGGCCATACCTATCTTGCGCCTAGTTTCCTCGGAATGCTTGTAGCCTTCAGCCATTTTTACCATTCCGCCCCTATGTGGACCTCCCACTGACTCACAGAATCTTTAACCATATAGTCAGCTTGAACTAGTGCCTTGCCTATATTCTGGTTGATGAAAGCGTGGAATAGCTGATTGACGGGTGTAGGTATTATAGTCGCCTTATGGTTCGGCCACTCTAGTGTAAATGATTGCTGGCCATCGCTAATATAGTTTCCTGTCGCAAGCTTGATCCCCCAGCTCTTAGCCGTCAATTCCAGATTAAGGTTTTCGCCCTCATTTATTTCGCGGTAGGCGGCCTTGAGGTTCCCCACATCTAGCTGCTTGCTTATCTGGGCAGTAAGGGCTTGTTGCCAAGAGCCATATTGTACATAATTAAGAGATGCTTTCCACCCATCAGCAAGCACGGGGGGCACTAGGGCTAGGATAAGAGTCAATAGCACCACTAAATGTGAGGCTTTATGATCTGCTCTCGCAGTAACGTGTCCATGCCGCCGACATGTTCTTATGTCGTGTCCATTATTCGTCTTTTTATGGACACGTTTTGTGGACGTGTCCATGACATGGAGTTGTTTCAGCGTGCATCCCCTCCCCACAATAAAACGTCGGCTGGCCAGCCTTAAGCCCCATCGGTCGATTTTGAGGATT
>Ga0210003_1000799_pt1 | contig 28459 bp, 56 predicted proteins | sample LantaG_FD_182804 | JGI IMG/M metagenome (GOLD analysis project Ga0210003, IMG submission 182804) | Deep subsurface microbial communities from Baltic Sea to uncover new lineages of life (NeLLi) - Landsort_02402 metaG (SPAdes) (version 2) | ecosystem: Environmental > Aquatic > Marine > Oceanic >... | reverse complement strand
CTCTCTCTCTCTGTCACCCCTCCTAAGTAGTAACACTTTTTTTAAAAATGCTAAAGTGCCAAATTTGGACTCTACAGGCTCTGTATTGCCATTATACGATTTCAGGCAGTAACGATATGATTGAAAGTAAATTTCAATTCACGCCTTTTAACTGACTATATTTTTTTAGTGCCTAAGGTTTTTTACGGTTTACCGGTAAACCCATACTGACTATATTTTTTTAGTGCCTAAGGTTTTTACTATATCTCAAAACAAATTCATGAGTTAACCAACTCTGACCATTAAAATCTTGTTAACCACTCGTTAACTTTTCGTTAACCGTCGAATTTTGCCTTCTTATTACCTTTATACTATATTATACTACTTTAAGTTAACCAGTTAACAAGATTTATTAATAATAATAATAATAAAGGTATAAAAAAATGATAGTGAATATATAAGTTTTGGAAAAAAAATTACGTTAACTCGTTAACCCAAATAGCTTAAACGTAAAATACTGGCTTAAAACAATAGAAATAGGGCAATATAAGAAGTTAACGAACGGTTAACGAGTGGTTAACCAACTCGGAAAAAGTAAAAAAGTGCGACTTGGTTAACTTCAGCAGTTAAAACCTAAGGTATCGTCTAAACGACCGTAAAATGAACTTAAATAAGGTATAGCGACGAATTTATTTAAATCTTAGCATAGTATTTTGAGTTTAAACTATTTTTAACGCCTAATTACTGTAAAATTAATGTAAATATTTATAAATAAGTTAGTTTATATTCAATATTATCATGGAAAGTGCTAAAAATAAGAAAATCCTACTCCAAATAGCAATAATCAATGAGGGAGACCTAGAACTAATCTTGGACGAGACCACAGAGGTAGAATATAGGGCAATCAAGGACTTAATTAGAGACTTTTTGTCCGATAATGTGAAAATGTCCGACTATTCCAATAAAATAGCCAAAAACTAAAGCAAATAGATTTGAATAGATAAATGATAAATGGAAATTGAAATTAGATTATCAAAAGAAGAGTTAAATTTAATAGTATATTCTCTAAATAGAGAGTTATATTCTCAACAAGAGCTTTTAAATGGTTTTTTTCATCCTAATAATATTAAAAATGAAAAAGAATTTTATAAACATCAAAAAAATCAATATGAAGAAGTTAATGAAATAAGATATTTAATTAAAAAATTAGATAAAAATAAAAAATGAAAATAATATCAATCAATGAACAGTATTATATTGATAAATCTAAACTAGATAGTAAGGATAGGGCTCAAATTGAATTAATAAACCAATTCATGAAAGAGGATAATTACGAGGATTACTTTAAAAAATGATATTGTTTGATATAATAGGAGGAATTTTTAAATTTTTCCTTAACATAATTGCAGGAGCGTTAAAATTTATATTAATAATAATATTGTTAATATTAGGAGTTTATTATTTTTCTGAAATAAAAAATTTCATAATAAACATAATTTAAAATTAAAAAATGAAAACTAATAAAATAGCAGATTATTTGAAAAGTCACTATAACAATAACATTAAAACACCAGTTAGGGCTTTGATGTTTGGAGAAGAAATTACATTCATAGCAGAAAAAATTCTGTTACAGGAATTAAAAGCTAAATGTTTTACTCAAAAAGACCTTATGTTTGAGATAAATGATAGGTTAAAAGAATATAAATAATTAAAATTACAAATCTTTATAAACATACCAACTTTTTATATTTTATGGTAGATATTGAAGATTATAAAAAAATAAATTGTCATCATTGTAACTGGACTTGGAATTATAAAGGAAAGAGAGAGAATTACACTATATGCCCGAATTGTAGGTTTAACGTTAATTTAAGAAAACGTCTTGTATCTAACCTAGAAAATGGTAAACAATGATTCAATTAAAAATAGTGGAATTTTATTTAATCAGTTAGGGTTTTGGATTTTTCGGGACATAAACAAAAATTCTCAAAATGGTTATATATTATATAATGTGATTAATGATAATTATACTTATAACCTTAACCTATTTGATACTTATGATTATATTAGAAATTATTCTAGTAAAAAATTAACGTTCGCGTTAAAATTCTTTATGGATAATATTTTAAAAAATAGACTAAATGAGGAAAAATCCGAACTAAAAAATTTAGAAAAATTAAAATTAATTCTTAATAAGGATGAAAATGATACGAAAAAAACTCAAAAAAATAATGGTTATGTTGATTCGGTTATTAAGAATAAAGAAAAAACTCAAAGCCTGTCGAAAATATACAATAAATTGAATGAGGCGACAAAAAGTTTTAAAACTGAAATGGACTTTAAAGACTTCTTAATAAGTTTTAATGAGCCAATATATAACTTATTTAAAGAGTTTATGAACTATTATAAGATTATTATTGATGACACTAATTATAAACCAATCCCCGAACAGATATATATTGAAAAGAATAAAACGTATCTTAACAAATATGTAAAAGATAAACGATTCTTGAACTTGAAACCAAATTTAAACGCGAAATTCCCGCATATTGAAAGGTTAATAAGAAATATCTGTGGCTCGAAATTGAGGTATGAGTATTTTATTAAATTTATTGCTTATAAAATCCAATTTCCTCTAGATGTTCCGCCATGCCATATAATTATTCGGGATGATGGGGGGACAGGTAAAAGTGATTTATTGCTCGGAGACATTTTAGAAAATGTATTGGAGGTCGCAGTTGTTACTCAAAACGATTTAATGGATAATTTTAATGGGTATATGGTGGGACATTCGTTAGTTTGGTGTGAGGAGGTTGAAGGGTTTGAGGATGAAAAGAAATTAAAAGCTCTAACTGGGGCTAAATGGATTAATCTAAATGAAAAGTTTGAAAAGGGTAAAAAAATTAAAAATTATAATAATTTTATTGTGGTCTCTAATGAATTAAGGGTCATGAAAATAACTGAGAAGGATAGGCGATGGAGCATTATAGGTGGTGGAAAACGATTAGTCCCATTAAAACAAGATAACTGGGAAGAGACTATTTTTCAAAGCGAGGAGGATAATAAGGAATTTTTTAGAGGGTATCATAAAAATTTAAATTTTGAATTGGAGGAATTTTATAAATATCTGATTGCAGTTAAAGTTGAAAGGTCGGACATACAAATTCCGTTAAATAATAAATTGAAAACTGAACTAATTAACATGAATAAGACGAGCGAGATAGCGTTTATTGATGATATTATTGATATTAAGTTAGATAATCTTATTATTGACATATACGGTAGTAAAGGAATTACTAAGCTTAATAATCTAATTCATAAAAAAGATGGCGATTTGGAGGGTTATTGGGTTACTTTAAAATCATTATACAAAATTTACGAGGACTATTGTAAAGGTAGTGGTTATGATAAAAAAATAGGGTTAAAAATGTTTTTAAGTAGATTACGAGCATATAAACCATTTAATTTAGTTTTTGGCGAAGATAAAATAATTAAAATTGATAGTTGTTCCCATAAATGTTTAAAAGTTATAAACCATTATGATGAAAATTTTGAAAATAAGAATTATGATAAATTCGAAATAATTAACTAAAAAATGAAAACTATTAAAATTTGCAATTATTGTCAAGTTGAGTTTGAGGTAATGCGATGTAATGACGTTTTTTGTAAGGACTGTCAAAATATGTTCAAGAAAAATCATAAACTACGAGAGTTACATTATAAAAAAAAACATAAGGATTTCAGGCAAGAGTTTAACGAGAAATTTTCTAGTATTAAACTAAATAATACAACAGGGAAATATAATCTATGCGTTAAAAATTATTATTTGAACTTAAATAGTTCGTTAGAACATTTTAAACAAAATCAAAACCAAGTAATAAAAACATTCCTTAAAAAGTTTAAATTGAAAATTGATACAGATTTAAAGAAATTAGAAAAATGATTGAGCTTGATACTGCAATTCTTGATTTTATTCTTCCTATAATATTCTTTTTTTTTATTGCATACTTTATAACCAAATTCCAATAATAAAAAGATTTATAAATAAGTTAGTTTATACTTAATTACGGGATAAGATAGTGAGGACTTATCTTATTTCTAAAACTTAGTAAATGGTGGAAACACTAAAAAAATATTAAAATGGTAACAGTAGAAATTATTAAAAATAAGTTAGGGGAAACCTTGACAACAAAAGATGGAGTCGAACTTAAGGATTATAAGTTTGAAGTAGGGGACGTTTTCATCCCAGTATTTAACTCGCTAATATCTAAGTCTAATACAATTCAAGAGACTAAGAATGGAAAAAATATTTCTAAAACAATAACTAATTATAAAATTAAAACTATTGTGAAAGATTATAATGATGAAGAGCCTATTTTTGTGTCACTTACACCAACTCAAGCAACAACTTTAAACAAAAAAATTGCGGACGGAGTTCTAATTAATCAAGAATTGTTTAATGCGTATTCTTATGATGATAAGGATGGAAATTCATGGGTAGGTATTGGGCTTAAAGGAAAACATATACCTAATAAAACTTTTAAAGATTTTGAAGAAGTCTTAACTGACTCAAAAAATGAGGTTAAGCCTGAAAATGAATAAAGGAGTTATTATTAATCTATTATGCACTAATCCTGATTGTGAACATTCACAAACAAAATTAAAAATTGAATCGCCTTTAATTATAAGCAATAACAATTGTTCGTTTAAAATACTTAAAGAGTGTCCAAGATGTAAGTCGGGATTAGAATTTATTAATTTTGTTAGTGGTCGTTTGGAAATTACAGCCGATAATATTTAAAAAAATTAATTATTAATATACTTTTTTTTCTTCCTTTTCGTTATCATAATTATTAATAACTGGCGATGGTTCGGGTCGCGATGTTCCTAAACGTAATAAAAAGAAATCTTTAATCTTGGGGATTCCATCATAAACAGCACTACCCAGCCAAATATAAGCCTTAATTAAATACCACTGTATAACAAAAAATAGGATGGCGTAAATAATAACAAACAATAATAAAAAAAAATCGGTTGCCACACCCCAAAAAGTGCCAAAAAAATTGCCTATTGTTTCAAATATTGCCATTTTATTTCCTACTATTATTATGTTTCCAAATGTTATGTGAGTTAGTCCAAGCATAGTATTTCATTCCAAGCAAGACTACCGCTCCGATAGAACTAATTACAAGCAGTAATATGAACACGTAATATAAGATTTTCCAAATACTAATGTTAATGGTAATCAAATCAACAACGCCACTTATTAAGGGCGTAAATACTGTGTTCATAGCGTCCGAGCCACGATTATCGTTATTGAAAAAGGTCATTTCATAATTAATCTGCCCGCTTATGTTTGATAAAGTAACTAAAACATTCTCTCCAGCATAGGACGGGATGAATCTAACATAATAGGGAGTAAGCGCAGGAATATTAAGATTATTGTCAACAGTCCCCGTCCCGTCCTGATAACTTAACCGTAAAGTTTCGTTCTCGAACGAATAAAAAGTTAAATAAATTGGTTTGTCAGTAAAGACTAGGGTATGGATGTCGGACAAAGTAGTATTTTCTAAAGTGACAGGCAATATACTAGACACTACCGAACTGTCCCCCAATCCTAAAAAGTTGTCTTCTTGGTTTGAGTCATAAATAACCGCATTTCCACTAAACATGAAAAAGGTTAAGATTATTAATAATGATACAAATTTGGATTTTATATTATTTTTCATTTTTTATTAAATTATTGCCCCCACAAAAGTAGTTATACTAACGCCCATCCCTATGGCTATTACTAAACCTCCTACGATTATAATTTTATCATTTTTCGCCATCAATCCAAGCAAGATTAATAAACCACCCACAAGCATTCCCACAATCATTTGAAATAATGCGCTCCAAGTTTGACCCCAAAACTCTGGCGCAACTACAGTGTATAAATCGGGAGTATCAACTTTAAGCGAGTAAGTGTAAGTGTCATCAGTTACATACAATTTACCCAATTCTGTTTGTTTTTCTACATTTGGGAAATCGTAATTTAGACTAAATTCGTCGTCTCTTGCATTAATCTTTCCCCTTAACATACAAAATTCGTAATCAGCATTATAAGATAAATTGAAAGTAGTATAACCATTAACAAGTTGTTTAATGTATAACTCCCTATCGGGAATATTATAACTTGACATTTCTTGACTATCTAAGCACGGTGTTACTAAATAAAGGTCATCAATTCCAATCAATAAATTTCCCTCCATATCGTTCATGAAAAATTCAATCGTTTTAACCGGTTGCTCTACAATAAAATTAATCTTTGGCGTTAGTTCATAATAACTAATATTGTTTGAGACGAAACTACAATATGCTTGATAATTGTTTAACCCTAACTCTAATTGATTACTAACATAAGTGAAAGCAATAACCCCTTTTTGTGAATCAACTAAATTACTGTTAATGTATAATTCACAATCTGAGATATGATTTAAGTCAGCGGAAAATTCAACAATTTGTGTTACTTGACTGTTTTCTAATGGCGTTGTGGTCACGATTAAATCATAAGCAATAAAATCATTAATGATTACTTCAGTCTCATTGACAGGCGTTATTGGGTCAATTATTAATGTTAAACCGTTCAAATTATAAATATCGTTTATTTGTGATTGTGCTAATAAAAAATCAAAAAACATGACCGAGTCCATGTAACCTTGATAATCCTTAGTATTGGCTACATTATTACCCAGTTTAATAATATTATTAAATTGGTCAATTAGTATACCTTCAGGCGTTATAATGGTAGAGATTAACACACTATCCTTATAATATTTAATAGTTTGATTCTGCGTATCAATTGAAATGACAAGATTAGTCCATGCGTTTAAAGTAATTGGTGTTAAACTTAAAGTAACCTTCTCAAGTAATAAGGTTACATTATTAAGATAATAAATAAATGTTTCGCCTGTGTTTTGGTTATACCCAAACTCTATATGTATTCGTTCAGTGTCATGAATTTCAAAAAATAAAGTCTCCCCAGCATTTGATTGAATATAATACCATCCACTATAAGAAAAATTGAGCGGGATATCGGTAGTCCCCAACGATTGCACATAATCATTATTTCCATCAAACTTTAATGAATATGCGCCCCATTTAACATGGTTTGTGTTATGACTTGCGCCCACGCTCAAAGCATTAAACCCGTTTCCCGATGAATCAAATACGATAGTCCCTGTCCCTTCCTCGAATGGATACCATAATAAACGCTCTTGAGTTACAGCATTAACCATTGACAACATACTAAATATTAGAAAAATACTTATCATAAACTTGAACACATTATTTTTATTTTTATTTTTATTGCATACCATTTTTCTAAATTACCTCAAAAGAGCCACTGTCCCTCCTATCATTAATAATACAAAGAAAAACAACCCGACAGGGATTATAATTGAAGTGATTCCCGTTGTTAGTGCGCCAAAGAATGAGACAGTATTGTCCGCCGTCTCTTCAATAGTGCCCCCGACTAAGCCATCAATCCCGCCACCAAACACATTTCCGCCCGTTGCGTTTGTTTCAACTAAACATGACGAACTACAGCCATCGCCATTAATTACGTTACCATCATCGCAAGTCTCCCCTGCCTCAATTATTGAATTACCACAAACAGCGCCACTATAAACACAGCTCCCATCATCAACTGTTGCTAAAGGATTATAATTAGTTGCCAAAATATCAGTACATCCAAGAACAGATACGGGAGGGATTCCAATATTTTCTACAATTAATAAATTATTACAATTGCCCACACAAAAATTAATTATATCACTTTCCTTTTTCAGATTATCACACTCAGGAGTATCACAACAAGTTATTTGAAAAGTCCCATAACCATCAGTAGTATCATACTCTAAACCGTTACTTGTAGAAGGTGGGACATTAGGGTATATATTAGTTTCAGAGTTTAATTTTTCAAAACAATACATATCACTATAAGCCGAACTTACATAATTCCATGAAGTAGTAATATTAGTGCTAGTAGGATAAGTATTATTTTCAATAGGAGCTACAATATTAAAATTAAAACTACCGCACAAATCCACAATACTCTCAGCATTACCTATATTTGCATTAAAATCAAAAGGATAACTAAACAAAGGCCTGTAATCGTTAATATTACTTGAATCAATGTCTATCCCCCTTAATAGAGCAGTGTCCATTATTCCATCTATATTGCTATCATTCCATAATCCTAGTGGATTGTAAATATCATAACTATCTTCATAATAATTTCCTAAATTAAAAGTATAACTATCACATGCAATTTTATAATAATAAGTCCCGTTTAGTAGTGGATTTCTTGAAATTGAGTTAATTCTCGGAGCGTAGGCGTCAAATGGTTCAGAAAAATAACTTAGGTCATAGGAAAACTCGTTATGAATATAAACACTATCTTGTGATGATGACGCAACCCCACCTTGTAACCATAAAAATATATTTCCACCACCTTTAAATTGGTTATTAATTATTTTATGCCCACCGTCAATACCACCGCTAGAGCCTCTAAAAAAAGCGTAATAATTGGTATCATTAATATTATTGTGCCAGTTAAATAAATTGTCTCTCAATTCCATATTACTGCCAACATAAAATAATGGAGTTTCTATTGTACTTGGAATAAATTTAACGTGCATTTCACTATTAATAAAATTTAAATGATTTCCTGTTAAAGTACTAGTTTTTCGGATAAACCCGTAATTACCTGTAGCCGATAAATCAATATAAATATTTTCCAGTCTTGTGTTAGAGATATAACTCATTATTGCGTGGTTAGAAGTATCTACCCCAGTATCATCATATACAGATATAATACTTCCTGTGGTAGTTATTCTATTGTAAGTTCTATCGTTTAATCTACCAATAATAGCATTATCATAACCCATCCGAAAAACATTAACAGCAGTTACGGTTAAATCATGTGAAAGATAAATGTTGGTATTAATTACATTAAGCAAATTAAAATAATTGGTCGAGTCTAAAGTAATATCTCTAGTCATGTAATAATCTGTGTTTGTTTCGTAATATGTTGGTATTCCTTTTGTCATTTGAAAAGCAATTGAGGTTTTATTATTATATGGGTAAGCAGTAGTAAACTCTTTTTGTAATAAGGGTTTTGCGTTATATAATGTCCCAAACACGTAAAAAGCGTCATCAATTTTATCATAATTTAAATCATCGGTTAATGTAGCCCAGCCTAGATAATTATCGGAGGCAATATATGGCGTTTTTAAATAAGTTCCGGAGATAAATGAGTTACTACCTGAGGAAGTATCAAAATCTAAAATGTTATTGTCTGCCTCTAAATCATAAACATAAACATACTGCCTTGAGGCTCCAAAAGTGTGACCTACAGTCATACCTCCTAAATTTAAAAAGGTATTATTCTCTAGTTTAAGACCATTCACGCTTAAAGTATTACTTCCTCCTGTAGTTGTTCCTCGAAATAAATAGGGTTTAGTTAGAGCGATATTCTCAATATAATTATTAGTCATTACAATATTAAATATATTACCGTTAAAACTAGACGGGTAATCAAAAATATTATTAGTTTGTGCATACATAATATTATTATTGATAGTAAAATTAGTCTTTCCCGAATATACATAAAAATACATGTTCCTAATATAAAAATCTTCGATATTAATATTATTATTGTTTATTCTCCAAAGAATAGATTTATCCCATTGTAAATAAGGGTTTTGTTGTTTAATAGTAACATTATTACCGCTAACAGTACATGAAGTTTCGACAAAATTTTCAGGGATGATATAAGTTTCATTATCCACCCACGAAGTAGGACAATTAGTAACAACTAACGAGGCATTAACACTACTAAATAAAGTTAGGCTCAATAATAGAAATATTAATATTTTCTTAATCATATTTCATTCAAAGCCTCTACAATTTTTATAATTTATACTTGAATCCATGCTAATTTTTTTCATATACAAGTAACATAAATTAATAAGTATATAAATTTTACTTAAAAAATTATCTTTTAAATACTTCTTTAATCCTAGTCGAGATTGAAATTATTATTGCGCCAATACTTACACTAACAACAAATATTAATAAAAAGTAAATTACTGGCGATGTGATTGCGTTCAATAACCCACCCGTTCCTGTCCCTACATCTTCCATGAATACGCCCAAATTACCTATACCACTAGATATCTGTTCATCAATAATGAATGTGACGTTTTTCTGCGTGGTCTCAATTACGTTAATCCCTTCGCAAGTGAAAGTGGTTAAATATTCGTTAACGTTCGGATAAAAGGCTGTATAATTGGTCTTATGCACACTTGAGGTAGTGCTAGAAAATTGCTGTGGCGTTGTCATGTTATACACTTGATAAGTGCAGTTTGCTACATAATTGGTTTGAATGTAAAACTCTATAACTGATGTATCATAATTAAAGTGCTGTTGGTCTTGTGGCACTAAAATCTCAAAATCTAAAGGCTCTTGTTGTCGATGGAATATGATAGTCTTTTCAGTTGTGAAAGTTAAAGTCTCGTCAATACATGAGATTAGAATCTCAAAGTTCAGGCTCTCATTAATTGGCGCTCCAAGATTAAATTGCGATACATGGTTCAATAATCCTGTAGTCGTAAATGGTGTTGTGATTGCATTATAAGTATAATCACAGTTCGCGTTAATGGATGTATCAATATTAAGTTCTATATTTTCTACATCATAAGTATAATTAAAAAATTCTATTGGAGTATTAATTTCTATTAATAACGGGTTTGTAACAAATTGGAAACCCAGCCCACCATTATATAATTCTTGTATTTCAATTAAACTTAAATCTCTTTTCCAAATTCCTATCTCGTCAAGATTTCCGTCTAAAATATTTGTAGTTAAAAGGTCTTGTTCATATGTTCCAAAAAATAAGGGGTCGTTTGAGGCGATATATGTCCCAACTCCTGAACTTTTTTCAATCCCATTAATGAAAGATTTTAAAGTAGTTCCGTCAAAAGTTACAGTTAAATAATACCATTCATTAATATTTATAACTTCGAAAAAATCTATATTTAAAAATCCTCCGACTCCGTCGAATAATCTTACTACATGTTGATTATTATTATTATAAGCCCACCAAATACCTTCACTTGTTGAGAATAACCCATTATATTGAGTGAAAAATCCATGACTTGTTTTAACAACGTCCATATTAACCCATAACCCGATTGAAAACGGCTCGTTTGATGTATCAAAAATAATATTGTTTGTTTTTAAATGGTCGTTAACTCCATCAAAACTATACGCAGTATTAATTAAACCTGTTGTAAGTGTCGGCGACGCGTATTCTTGCAAATGATTCTCGTTAAGTGTTGAATCACTAAGTGAATCAAAAGGCAAGTAATAAACATAATCATTAGCGACATTTTCCGCAGTCCCTCCAATACCAGCATTATATAAATCTGTTATCTCTTGAGCGGTTAAAACTCTATTATAAAACGCCAAATCGTCTAAATTACCTTGAAATTTAAAAGTAGATAAATAAGGGTACTCTCCTATTAAAAAATCCCTACCAGTATTAAAATGTCCTGTCCTAGTGTCCGCAATACTATCAATTAAAACATTATTAATATAAATTTCTAATTGTTGAGTAATGGAATTTCTAATCCCTGTAACCATGAACCATTCATTAATAGGAATTGTCGCAAAAACTTCCAAAACTATACCATTACTATCTTTGGCATAAATTTTCATTTCAGTAGGAGTACTTTTTTGTACTTGAAAATAAGGAATATGACCGTTAAGAATATTAGTAAAATACATAACATCAGTTTTACCATCATCATAAATCCACATATTAAAACTTAAATCAGTATCAAGAGTTCCCCAATTAAAAGGAGTGGATAAATAATCAGTTGACCCGTCAAAATTAAAAGCCCCGCCCAAAATCCCTGTTGCTCCATTTTGAGTATTACTATGGAATGTGAAAGAATCAACATCATCAAAAGTGTAATATGCAACATTATTATCAGTTAATGCTGAGAACCCGCTTAGTATAAAAAAGTTTAAAATTGTTAATAATATTAATATTTTTTTAATCATACAAGTAACAATAATATTTAAATATATAAACTTTGTTATTCTTTTGTTTTGAACTCGTCAAGCGTTTTGGGCTTTTCTTTAGGTTTTTCTTTAGGCTCAATTTTATTTATTTTATTAATTATATTGTTATAGGTTTCCTCAAAGTCTATTTCTAATGATTGACATACGTCTTTTAAAAAGTCAGTGTCGGTCATGCTTATTATTGTTTGGATTATCTCGTCAACTTCTACGCCCGTGTATTTAGTATTAACAACAGTTGGCAATTTCATTTTAATTTTTAATTTTAATTCTTTACCGTTCTTGGCATTAAGTCGCATTCCGCCAGTCTCTTCATTGAAAGAGCCCATCATCTTAAACAATTTTAAACAAACTTCCAAACGTTCAATTTCCCTTTCGCCTAAACCTCCCTTCATTTCCCGCATAATCCATGCGTCCTTAATGTGTTCGTACTTTGCCATTTGTGAAGTGCAGACATCATAAAAAGGACAGCCCTTAGAATCAGTATTAATTTTACCAATAATTACATTATCCTTTTTGGGAATACAATCAGAATAAATATAATTCTCTTTAGGAATGTCCTCAAACTTTGTTCGTTTCGGGTTAGTGCAACCACCAGTTAATCGATAGATTAAACATCCAGTATCGATAAATAAACTACCTACATTAAACTTAACAAATCCTAATAATGATGGGTTTCCACCCTTCAATGAATATAATAAAAACCTACTAGCCCAGTTTTTCGTGTCCTTTCCAAAATATGCGAGTCCAACTTCTGCGCCAGTATTTAAGAATGTTTGTGGCGTTACATATACCATGTGAATATTTTGTTTTGCTATAATATTGTTGATGTCTTTTAGTTGCTGGATTTCTGTCATGCTACCCATCCCTACATTAGCGAACGCGTTTTCATCAATTAGAAAACTGTCCCCGAAAACAGCAGTATTGAGCCTAACTCTTAACTCTTTTTGATTAGCGCACACAATTTTAGTAACATCAAAAACCTTGTCAGGATAAAATTTAGTCGTCAAATACATTATTTTTAACGCGATAAGGGACTTCCCAGCTCTAGTCGAGCCTTTAATATTCACTTTAACCTGTTCTTTTGCTTTGATTTTATTATCAATCCAGTTAGTAAAGTCTTTTGTTAGGTCACGGTTTAATTTTATTCTTGTGTCCTCGTCAAATTGCGACATGTCTTGGAGCATAATTTCTTCAAACCTATCAACTTTGAAATTAAGACCATCCACCTTGAACTCGAATTGTTTTAATATTTCCTCTTTAGTTTTCATTTTTCTTAATTACCCGTAACATTAAAACAATCGCTCACAAAAAATATATTATCAGCCAAAACATAATTCATAAATATACCACAAAAAATTATACTACCTAGTATAATTAATAATAGAATTATTTTGTTAAGACTATATCTTGTAACCTTATCCCTATAAATTTTCTTATCAGTTTTCATTTTTTAATTTTTTCTTGTAAATCTTTTAAACTCCAGCCCTTAAATTCATGGATGTAATACCATAAAGTTAAGATTATGTAAAAAATCATAATCGTAATGCAAATACTATATTTAAACGATAATATAGCGTTTATGAAAATGATAACCAACCCGAAAACTACCCACCCATCACACAATTTACTTTTATTCATAGGGATAACACCTAAGCTCGTCAAGGTCTGCAAAACAGAACTTATCATCAAAATTCGCCATGACTAGAATATGTATATCGTTTGTCACAAACGAGTAATCTATCCCATGCTTTTCAAAATAAAGAGCCCACACAAAAGACCAATATCTACAGTCATAAGTATCAGTTTCATACTTATAATTTAGTTTAACAATTTCGTGCCACCCCCATAAATCCTTATCACTAAGCCACTCACAACCAGCGCATAATCGCCTATCAAGGATTAATAAATCATTATCGATGACATGATTTTTTAAGGCGGAGAGTGTGAAAGCTTTGTTCATGTCATCATCGTTTAAACCCCATAAATAAGTTAAACAAAACAAGGACGAAATAATCACGCCCACACAAAAATATATTATTAAATTTTTCCAATTCATTTTTTATTAAATTAACTCCAAATGTTTTTTTTTGTCAAATCTACGCCCTGTCAAGTTTTCCCATTTATCCACGTAATAGTCATAATCCTTTTTATTCCTACCATCAAATGATTTGATAGCTTTAAGGAGCGCAATCTCATTAAAAGGGACACTAAGCCCAGTGTCTTCATTTATTATTTTCAATATATCGCCCATTTTTATTTCTTATAACTCCTTAAAATGTATTTCAAGTTTTCAATGTCCATCTCAATTTTATGATGTTTATACATGAATTTTATATCAAGATACAATATTAAAACACTAAAAACTAGAAAACTCCAAAGCATGAACGACGCGAGTATTAACCCAAAATTGAAATAAAAGAGCACGAAAAATAATAATGTAATCATGAATATAAACGATACTTGCTTATAGATATAACCTTTAAAATCCTCGTCAAGATTAATATTAAATTTATTTTTATTGCTTTTCATTTTTCGCGTTTCCCTGACCTTGACAATAAAGAACTAACAATTTTACCAAAACCTAAAAATCCTTTACCAATTACACGTAAAAATTTATATGTTTTTGATTCTTGTTTATTCTTTTCCTTCAATTCTTTGAGTTCTTGCTCGAGTTTTAGGCGCTCGGCTTTTAATTTTGTTTCCTGTTTAAGATTTTCAATTTCTAAACTTAATTGTTTAATATCTTTTTCCATTTTTGTAATTAATTACGAGGGTTTTTACGCTCAAAATTGATAGTAGGATTAAGCTCAATTACCTTGCTCATGGAATCTTTGAAGTCTAACAAATCCTCTTTAATCACTTGTCGCATTACATACTTACGCATATATTTGTCCATAATATATTCATTGAAATTAATTAATTTGTTATCATCAAGATGGCTTTTAATTACCAATTGCGCGTAATAATCTGTGTTTAGAGCCTCGTCAATACTTTCAGCGCCAATAATCATTTCAAATTTAGAATTATGTCTCTCTTTTTTAACCAATTTCCGTAACTGGTATGGAATAATCACTATATCTTTTTCCCTTGAGAATATGCCTGTCACTCTATAAATTGCAATCAAATAGAAATTATCCTTAATTATCACTTCTCCATCATACTTCCCGAAAACCTTAATCCCATCCTCTACAGTGTCAAGAATAATATCACTACGTTTAAAAGTTAAGAAAAAGGTTTTCCAATTACGGTATTTTAGTTTAGTGTCCCTGTTTTGATGGCATTTTTCCAGCTCAATTAAGAATTTTGAGTAAAGTAAATCTGAATGTTTTCGTTTATTTTCTTTAATCTTTGATGTTATTAAATAAATAACAAATATGATTATTCCTATGAAAACACCAACCCCAATCCCAATAACCACACCACCAGCGATTACGTCAGCTAGTCCTGAACTTGCAGGAGGTGGCGCAACTGCTGTTGGCGAGTTTTCCACTACTGAAATTGCGAAAGTAACATTAACCAAGAACAGTATTATAATATTACTAATTACGATATTTTTCAAATTTTTCATTTTAAATTCCGTCCATCAATAACACGAGTAAAATTGAACAAACTCCCATTAAATACCCGCTCAAAAAAATAGTTACTGTATTATATGGCGTATATGTGGGAATATTTGGTTTTAATCTCACTTTTTATCCTCTTTAGGCTTTTGAACTTTCACGCCAAGAGTTTCGTATTGCATTAATTCAGATTCATAATCAATACACTTTTTATTAAGAACCTCAAGATTTTTCATTTTCTCGCTCAATAATTTTACCATGAAAGTTTTATTCTTGTCCTTAATACTCTTATCTTGTTCAAGATTAAGTATAATTGACGTTGAGTCCATGTATAATTTTTTTATTGTATCAATAATTATTCTAACGTCCTCAATTTTCGTTTCCACGTTAGAGCTCCTTTGTTTTGTAATGGACGCGTCCAGTTCCTTAACCTCTTTAAGAAATTGAAAAACTCCAAATTTATCTTTTTTTTTAAACATATCAAACATTTTTTATTTTGTTAAGTTAATAATAAAATAAAAAGTTAGTTTATAAATTTTTGTTTTTTCTGTTCAAAGTGTTCAAAATGTTCATAGTATTTATAAACTTAAAACTCAAAATTATAGTTAAGTTGTCGCGAGACGACGGAGATATTAGAATTTGGCATTTAACTTTACGGGATTTTTAACAGACGTTGGTAACGGACTTGGTGGATTTTTATCCGCTATACAAGAACCGGTGGTATACTTTATCTTAGTTTTAGGTATTGGTGGAGCAATTGCAGGAATCATTTACGCAATCGTTGACAGAATAAAAGCGGGGATGAAATAAAAATGGCTTTCGATTTCACAACTTTCCTGACAGACGTTGGTAACGGTCTAGGTGGTTTTTTAACTGCTATTCAAGAACCAGTAGTATACTTTATCCTAGTATTAGGTATTGGTGGAGCAATCGCAGGAATCATTTACGCAATTGTTGATAGAATTAAAGTAGGAATGAAAAACTAGGATTTCCTAGTCCTTTTTTATTTTTTTTTAAACAAACTCCTTTTTTATATTAATACAAAAAATTTATAAACTTAATTTTTTTTATAGTTACTTATATGATGAAATTAAAGAGTAATTTATTAATTGAGATAATAAGTCCAAACAATACCATTAATAAATATTCTAAAGCCGTCCTGAATTTAAAAGCGATATTAAAGCTCGAGACTAACGAGAATTTTAAAATCCCTCTTGAATTAATTAAGATGTACGACAAGATTATTGAGCGCGAACTAGAGTTTATTAACGGTATTCCCTTAACTTTAATAGAGAAATATTTTTATACTAAAGCTGATAAATTAAACGGTTTTATTAATATTGAGTATCGCAATTTTGATTTAAACATTAGAACAAACGAGCTTTATTTAGAGTTAGAGAAATTTTACGAGGATATATTTATTTTGTCCTCTTGCCTTGCGAGTTTTTACAATTTAGAAATTAAGATTAATAGTTCCTCTTCTAATAATAATGGAGATTTTGTTTAAAAGAATAATGGAAGACATATTAAGTTACTAAATTTTTAGTAGGACAAAACGGTATAAAATTGTTCATATAAATAATGACGATAAGGTAATAACTATTAAAGAAATAAAAATGCGAGTTATTTAAACTTTTTCAGATTTTGATACAATTTTGAGCTTATTTTTATTTAGTGTTATAAACATTTTTATTAAAAAATTTCCTGTCCTGTTCCCCATTAATCTTTTTATATTTGTATGCTGTCATATACATTTTTTTAACGTCCTTTTTTTGTAAGTTTTCAAGATTTTCTTTTCTAAAACTATCAAGATTTTGCCTATCTTGATAAAGCGCTTTATTTCTTGACGACTTATTTATTTTCTTTGACGTTTTTTCGAGATAATTTCTAATCGACATTTTTTAATTATTTTTTGGTTTAATTATTTCATTTCACATTATAAATCCTTTTTTTTTCCCAATCACTTTGCATAACAACATTTTTATTTCTTTCACTTAAAATATTGTCATCATCTTTAACATAAACATTTCCAGATTTAGCCATAGGAATGTATATCTCTTTTACTCTTGCTTTTTGAAAAGTTATGCCTAAATTTCTATCTTTTTCATCATAAGCATATCTTTTTAAATCACTTTGAGCCTGTTTTTTATTTAGCCAAATAGTAGCACTTTGTTTAATCATCGTATCTTTTGGGTTATATGCAATCACATAACCTTTAGTTTTACTTTTTACCATTTTTTATTTAATCTCCTTAATATCTTTAACTTTTTTTGGAGTGAAATTTCTATCTCTAGCCAAATAAGTCAGTTCCCTACTTTGCGCCACCGCGCTTTTAAGTTCATTGAAATTAGTATAACCCCACTCACTACCATCAGGATAACTTGCATTATTCACATACCCGAACATGTCCCCCGACTTTTTATCAAATTCTGTTACATAAAAAGTTTTATTGGGCGTGAACAATTTCATATAAACTTTAGCCTCTTTACCTTTCCCGTCTTGAGCATATAAAGGCGGTATTTTGTTTAATTGGTTTTTCGTCGGCATGTTCCAAATTTTCATTTTACTTGGATTAATAAAAGTCTCTCTTGAGTATTCTTCATTATATACTTTCATTTCAGGCTTTGGTGTCATTACCTTAGTTTTTGGTTTAGCGTATACTTTATTAGTCTCTTCTTTTTTTTCAATCAAACTTTTATCTATTATTCGAGTCTTACTATCCTTTGAGTACCATTTTTCGCCTGTGGTTCTGTTATAAAAAAACCCTTTATTTTTAATTTTCGCCATTTTTTAAATTTTATTTAATTTCCTCTTGATATTGTTTTATTTCTTTAACTAACATTTCTTTTTCTTTATTTAATTTTTTCAATTGTTTAGAATAAGTTTTTTTATCAGTTTTATTAAATAAATAATCCATGTCCGCTTTACTTTTATTCTCAATTAACGCATTAGATTTTTCAACATAAATTCTTGTTTGTGTTGGAGTATTATACGGGATAGCTTGATTCCTCTTTTTGATTCGAGCATAAGTATCTTTTTCAATATTATCATAAACCTTATTTAACGAACTTTGACTAAACCCACCATAACCATCATTTTTTTTTTTCATTCTTTATAAATTCTATTTGTTGATAGTGATTCTCTATCGCTTAAATGTCTGTAAGAGTTATGCCCTTGACCCGAACTTTTTTGAATTGTTTGTGCTTTAATCCCTTTATCAATTTTCGAATTATATTTTGTTACACCCTCTGCTCTTGAATAAATCAAGTCTGTATTTTTTACTCTTTGTCTATAAAGTTCTCCGTTTGTTCTAGTCTTATTAAGATAAAACCCCTTATCATCTTTTTTTAATTTTTGATTATCAAGATACGGTTTTGCAATTATGCCTTTTTCTTGCATTTGATAAAACTTTTCCGAGTTATAAAGTTTAGATACTATTTTTCATTACCTCTTCCAACATTTTTATTTTCCATAATATTAATTTAAATAATTCCATTCTTTATAAAGTTTTCGTTTAGTAACAATAAGAGTATCAATAATATTCAACAATACTATAAATAATATATTATTCTACCCATTTTTTAACTAATTTTAATTATTTGAAAGCATTCCATTAATTGCTTTTTCTATTTGTTCTCTTGTAAAATTAGGAGTATTAATTAATACATTTATTTTACGCCTTTGCTCAGTGTTTAATTTATCATAATTTTTTAGTATCATTTTTTAATTATTGGTTAATTTTTTTATAAAAATTAATTCCCCTATCAAAAGCCTCTTGTAAAGCATTTGTTTCGGAGTCCCACCCCTTACAAATATAAATCATATTGCTTAATTCTTGGTTATATTTTTTAATATATTCCTTTCTATCTATTTTCATCGTTTAATTAAATGTTTAATAAGTATCTCATACCATATCCTATAAATGAGAACATCAAACATAATATACCAACAATTAAAAATCTTAAATATAAATCTGTATGTTGCCAACTATCTTTAATGGCATTCAATAATTTTTTATCTCTTTCACTAAATTTCATTTTTTAATTAAGAGTCAATCTCTTTTTTTCATAATCACAACCTTCATTATGACAAGAAATACAAAAACAATCAAATAATAATTCTTGTTTTTCTTGAGCATTATACCAAACTCCTAAAAGTTTACTACATCCTGTGCAATATATTATTGCTTGATTTTTTCCTATCTCTGACATTTTTTAATTGAATGAAAGAGTATTTTTTAACTCTAACCAATATTTATAATACCCTAAACTTTGACCATCCCCACCAAACCCAGTTTTTACAAATCTCTTTTTTTGTTCTCCTTTATTTTTAATTTCTTCAAGTAAAAATGTTCTTAATTTTTTATCATCTTTTCCCCTTATAACAAAATGATTATCTTTTGTTGCAAATTCACAATAAACACCATTTTGACCGGAATGATGGACTCTAATAAAATATAATACTTCCTCTATGTTAATTATTGAATCTTTTGAATCTTGATAAGTTGCACATTTGATTTTATAATTTTTTAAATCCATTTTACATATCCTCCAAAATTTTATTAATTGCTATCCTTTTATCAGAAATATTATTTTCTGCCATAAAAACTCTAACTTTAGTATTAGCTTTTTCTGTGATGTCAAATTGTATCTTTGCCATAATATATTATAATACATTATGATATATAAACCTATGTATTAAAATGTATTAAATTAATATAATTGATAGAAAGTTTTAGACAAATTTTAATTAAATGAAAGTTTTTTTTGAGACTTACAACTCGAATTTTTTAATAACATTTTATAATATTTAATTTTGTTTTTAATTCATCAATAGATGGTTCATTCAATAAATTATTTAATTTATAAATCTCCAATTCTTTTAATTCGATTTCTTTTCTTAATTTATTAATTTTATTAAATATATTTTTATCATAAATTTTAAAATTATGACAATCAATACCATCAATTTGACCTCTACTTTCATTTCCTAAAAAATAAAAAAATTCTCTATTTATATTTTTAGATTCATATAAATTAGTTATTTCTATAATTTCGAGTGTTGGGATTCTATATAATAATTTCATTTTTTAATTGTTTGTACTTTTTTCAAATTCGTCACAAATACATGAGCGATAAATCTTAAATATTTTCCCTTTTGTGAAATTCTTTTCTTTATTTATTAAATCAATAAATTTATCATCATCAAATATTATCATTTTTCAATTGAATGACAAGTAAAAAGTATCTCTAATTAAAACTTGGAAATCTTCTTCTTTCATCTTTTTAAGTTCTAAGAAATGTCTATTTATTGTTATTCTTGAAACTCCCATAATATTAGCAATCTCTTGCATATTATGACCTTTACATCTTAAATAAAACATTTTATTATAAGATATCATTTTTTAAATTCATTCTCAAGAAATCGAAAATTTCTTTCAATTATTGATATACTCCTAGTTTTTTTAATTCCATTCCCTCTAAAAAATATTTCATTTCTTAGAGTAAAATTAATATTAAATCCTCTACTAATTAAAACTTTTTTAGCGTGTGAAATGTCCTTAACCCTAACATTTTTTAAATCATCTAATTTAATCCATAAATTAGTTTTTATCTTTCCTTTGTTATTTACATCATTTAATTTAATTATTTTTACCATTTTATTTTCTATCCTCAGGAATATTTAATTTATCTCTTACTTGATTTTCGAAAGTTATAATCTCCTCAAATTCTAGTTCTATATTTGAAATTGAATCATCATTTAATATCTCATGTTTTAAAAAATCCCTACATATTGGCAAGATTTTTGTTTTTGAAATTTTATCAATATTTATATTTTTAATTAATAATATTAATGTAATGTCATGAACACTTAAAGTTTGTTCTATTTTCAAAGTTACCATATACTGCCCACCTTTTCTCATTGTAAAGTTTTTATTTTTATTTATTGTTTCCATTTGTATCACCTTTGATATATATAATATACTTTAAAACTTTATAAACCTTTCTGTCAAAACAGCTTAGATTTCCTTTAAATTTTAAAAATGATATCATTTATATCGAAAAAGATATATTTTACTTCCTTTAATTGAATGTTAAGCACATCCTTAAGCTTTGTAACCTACAAATTTATAGTCATTTATCATTTTGTGGTGTAACCATAAACGATAAATTATTTTACTGTTGTGTTTCAAGTGTTAAGTATTTAGCTTTTGTCTATCAAGATTTAACCTTTATATTCCAATTGTTAAATATTTGATATTTTGCGTTTATAAATTTAATTTTTCAATATTTGAAAGGGAATATTTATAAATAATGATAATCATGTATAATATACGTTACTCATTATGCTTTTTAAACAAAACAAAGATGTAACTAGAAAAATTAAGAGGAATATTTAGCAATTTATATTATATCGTTTATTCCAATAAACAATAGAACCCCTTAATTTTTCGCACTTCAAAAAAAACCTGCCTTATTTCTTCGTATCCGAATATAATTTGAAATTTCTAAATAATATTTAAAATAAATACTTGTAATTATAATTAAAATTAAATATAAAATCATCATTTTAGGATTTTGAGTAAAAATATAAATTATCAAAATACCTACGGCATACAATGACGACAAATAAAAATTATTCTCGAAAAGTTTTTTTTCCTTTTGTAATTCGGAAATATTTTTTTTATTTAATCTAGTTTCATTTAAGTTCAACATTTTTTATTTTCTTCCATATAATCATATAAAAATTTACTAAGTTTTTTATTAAATTTATCAAAATCTGCATAAGTGTTATGCAATTCAATTCTTTTTAATAAAACTAAATTTTCGTTAGTGAATTTATTTAAAAATTCATCTAAGAACCCTACATTCTTTTTTATTTCTTCTAATTTATTTAAAGTATTATCCATTTTTTGCATTTTTCAAATTATTAATCGCCATTTTTAAACTTGAAATGTTATTAATCTCATTAAAGTCTATCATTTCTTGTAATATAATCCCAAATTCGTTTAAATCCTCAATTGACAAATTTATATTAATATATTTATATAAATTTTCATAAGAGTCATTTTTATTTATCTCATAATTTATTGGTCTCAATTTTGAAACATTAACCATTTTTATTAATTACTACAATTCAATAACTAATAATTTTTTATGTGAAGTCTTAATGATTCCACCCTTAATTATTATATTATTCTTAGTTAGTAATTCATTCTTATAGTTAGTCATTATTAATTCTTTTATAACATTATTAAGTAACAAATACATAGTACTTTCAGTTGAACCTCGCTTTACAATTTTAAAATTTAAATCCAAATCCGACATATCAATAAAATTATAATCTGTTGCCAGTTTCAATTTTTCTATCTCAATAGATTTACATTTAAATGTAATTAATTTTTGGTTAAAATTAACTTCTTCAATAATTGCCATTTTTCTTAAAATAAACGAACCCTATTTTTTTGATTAAAATTATAGATATCCTCTATCAATTCTTGACTTATCCGCTTATTGTAAGTTGCATAAGTTTTTTGTGGATGTTTAATCAATTTAGAAATGAATATCGCTTGATTTTTCCCGTCTAAATCTGAGGCAAAAACATGATTATATGCCCGTAAATTATATTTATTCCTAAAAAATTCGGGACAGATTCTTTTAATTTCGACTAAATTACCCACCATATTTTCATATTGAATTTTATTTTTAACCGAATAAATCCCTGTCCGAAAAGCCTTATAATTAGCTCCAGTATCTCCTTTAGCAATAATCAATAAATCCCCTATTTGAAATCCTGTTTTTTTAATCAATTCATTTAAATATATATACTCAGGATAATTCATGCCAGTATAGAAATGTAAATAATTCTTAATCGCCCAGTTCTTCGAGGCATTATTTAATAAAATGATATCATCCATCTCAAAATCTGTTCTAATCTTATAATGAATAGGCAGATTTAACGCCTTACATGCTTTAAATCTATGTTGTCCGTCAAGTATCTCTAATTGAGAATTAACTAATATTGGGTAATCCTTACAGAAATTTTTCCGCTTTATTGATTGGATTAATTTATCTAAATTAGATAAATCAATATCTCTATTTACTTTAAGAAAAGTAAATAAGCTATAGTCCATAGTAGTTTTTATTTCATTTTTTTCATCCATTTTTTAGTAATAACCTTTTTTTAATAATTTGTTCAAGAAATTTTTACATGATTCAATATTAGATAATTTTATTTCTAATAACATTTGTTCATTTTTAGTCTCAAAATTATTTTTAATCAATTCAGAGTGTTCATCCAAATAATTAATTGTTTGAGTAATAAGATTAATCTCCTCCATTTTCATTTTTCAAAAATATTAATCTTATGTTCATAATCTCGATAAACTCTCTCAATATGGCTTATAACTGCGTCAGTATTAGAGATATTACTATTATGTAATTTATCTATTATAGCTTGAGTATAATCCACTATCAGCTTAACTTTTTCTATTTGTTGTAATTTTTTATTATTTTCCATTTTTTTATAATTTATTAAATGTATTCAAATAATAATTTAAAATCCTATTATTTGATTTCTTTTATTCTCTTCTCTACATCTAAATTTGATTTCTTTTATTCTCTTCTCTACATCTAATTTTAATGAATTATATTGGCTGGGCGTAATCTCTCCCAAATCCAACTTTAATTGTGATTTATATAAATTATTTTGCATGATATTAATCCTTTGTTGTGGTGATAGTTCATATATTTTTTCCATTTTTCATAATTTATTTAATGTATTCAAATAATAATTTAAAATCCTATTATTTGATTTTTTCTTATACTCTGCAATAGGATATGTTTTTATCCTATTGGAATTTTTAATTTTATCCAACATGTCTAATTCTAATTGATATGTTTTATGATTCTCATTAATTGAAAATCTGAACTCAAAGTTATATCTAGTATTGAAAATTTGAAAACTCAAATTTTCTTTATTAGTATTTAATTCAAAATCACAGTTTAAATATTTTGAACTCTTACATGTTGTAAGTAATTTATTAATTAATTCAAAATCCCTTAAATTATTTATATCTTCCATTTTTTAATAGATAAAAGTATTAACTAACTAACAATTTATAAACTTTTCTATAAAAAAAGGAATTAATTATAACAAATTTTCCTATTTATATTATTGATAGTGTTAAGAATTTCGGATGTAATATTATATTTGATGGCATTAATATAATTGCCATCCTTATAACGTTTGATACAAAATAATCTATTAGAGTATTCCATATTGAATTTATAGTGATTCATTATTGTATTAGTCTCTTTTCGCCAATCACTACCTAGAATTAATTGTAACATTATGATTAATTCGCAACTAATATTTTTATTCAAATAAATCTTTACATTATAACTGGTTTTATAACCTGCGATTATCTCTTCGATATGGGTAACACTAAAAGCCCCAATATCGTTAAGATAACCAAGTCTTTCGATTAATATTTCTTTAACTTCGTCCAAAGTTGAAAAATCTAAATCAATTTTTAAAATGTTTAAGTCCATATTTTAATTACATGAACCCTGTCAAATCTAGGTCTTGAGTATAATTACCAACTGTTTTATTATGTTTAATTTTTTTTAAATTAACTTGAGTGTCAAGGTCTTTGGCATAATAACCACTATTAGCAATCACTTTATTAATAACTTCTCGGCTTAAAGTCTCCCTGCTCTCTTCAATTCCTCTAGGCTCTGACAATCTATCTACATCTATTTGTAGATTGGGTTTAATTAAATTTTCTTTAGCGTTTCGACTCCATGAATCGCCCGATTGATTGGCTCTCATTTCTATTATTGAGTTTGCAACAGTATCTTTTATACTGCCCTTAGTTTCAGGATTAAACTCTATGGTATAAACTTTAAAGGTTTGTTTATTAATTTGTATTCCCGAACCCGTTTTATCTCTATACGACAATTGATATGATACATCAAAAGCGTGTATCTTTTGCGAAAGAGGATTATCTTTTTTGAAAAAAGTTTTCACTCCATACTTACTATTTGGATTTTGTGATTTATAATATTCATGATATTCTCTACTCTCTGCCCATCTATCCTTTAATTTTTGCGACCTATTATATACCATTTTAATTAATTTGTAGTTCCCCCAAATTTATAAATATCAACAATTTGATAAAATTCTGCCTTCTTATTCTTAATCTTAGAATTATAAGCAGTATTAACCTTAACAACTTCCATGAATGGATATAATTTAACAAATTCCTTAATAGAGTCCCTTTTTAATTGAAAGTTCTTCAAATCATGACAAAACTGGCTTAATTCATCTATTTTATATTGATTTAGTAATACTTTTCGTTTTTTATCATTAGAATTAATAAACTCCAAAAATATAAAATCTCTCTCTCTATCGTATAATACTTTATTTATTTTAACTTTTACCATAGAATAATAATAATAATTGTATTATTTATAAATGTTATGCCTACTTACTAACTAAAAAAATACAAAGGTTTATACAGTTCAAAATCCAGTATTATACTTAGTATAATACTAACAGTGAAAAAATTTTAATGGAAATTATGATATTTTTTAAAATCTTTTATTATTAATTCATCTGAAAATTTAAATTTATTCTTCTGCAATACTATTGTTTTATCGTTACCTTTTAGCTTTTTCATTATAATTATTAAATAATGTGGTTAATATAATAACTTGTGTATCGGGATTGCCATTATTTTTAACACAAATCACACCCTCCAAATAAGTACAATGTGCTCGAGTTACATTAGTAACATATACGCACTTTCGCCTATTCTGTAAATATACTGGGTTTCCCTCGCAGATAAAACTATATTTATCGGTAACAAAATTTAATTTATTTTCTAATCTAGTCATTTTTCTAGCATAAAATCTTTAAATTTAATTTTAAATATTAATCTTTCATGATATTTATTAAACAAAACTGGCTCAAATTTGTAAATTAAACCTTCAGGTTTTCCACCATTACCATTAAGAATTAAAGTATTTTGGAATTTTTTCAACGAATCCATACACTCAAAATAAGTTAATTCTTCTACATCTTCAACATATGGGACTTGGTATAATTGATTATCCACACAAACTTTATTTATATATTCATAATCTTGATATGTATTGCCTATTACAATATCAAAAACAGCAAAATCTTTACTTAAAGAGTATATTCCTCCCTTTTGTATGCCTTGACCATAACCCTCCCCGTAAATTACTATAATGTTTGGTATGTCTTGAAAATACTTAATTAACTTATTTATGTTAATATTAGTTAAACAATTTAAATAATACTGCGAATTTTTGTCATCATAATTAAGAATATTGTTCTTAGACCCGACATAAACATGTCTTTTACCCAATTCATCAATATTGTCAAAAATTATTCTAATGTTAGTCCCGTCTACTTTTTCAAACTTTTTCCAGTTACCTCTAGGCAATTTTTGAGCTAGTTCTGACGTATTTTTAAAATTCTCGTCCTTAATGAACGGGCTTTTAATCTTTTCGTATTTTGTAAATTGATTTAATTTATCAAGTTCCATTTTTAAAGTTTAAAATATAATAATATTATCATAATTATAAATAAAATATTATTTATCCATTTAGAAAACATCATTTTTGTTAGTTCATTTTCTAAATCATTATTTCTATTAATTTTTTTTTCTTGAATATCATTTAATTTTTTTAAACCTACGATATTTTTTTGTAAGTTTTTGATTTGATTTTCCAAATCATTATTTCTAATAATTAATTTTTTTTGATTTTCCATTTATCTATTCAAATCTATTTGCTTTAGTTTTTGGCTATTTTATTGGAATAGTCGGACATTTTCACATTATCGGACAAAAAGTCTCTAATTAAGTCCTTGATTGCCCTATATTCTACCTCTGTGGTCTCGTCCAAGATTAGTTCTAGGTCTCCCTCATTGATTATTGCTATTTGGAGTAGGATTTTCTTATTTTTAGCACTTTCCATGATAATATTGAATATAAACTAACTTATTTATAAATATTTACATTAATTTTACAGTAATTAGGCGTTAAAAATAGTTTAAACTCAAAATACTATGCTAAGATTTAAATAAATTCGTCGCTATACCTTATTTAAGTTCATTTTACGGTCGTTTAGACGATACCTTAGGTTTTAACTGCTGAAGTTAACCAAGTCGCACTTTTTTACTTTTTCCGAGTTGGTTAACCACTCGTTAACCGTTCGTTAACTTCTTATATTGCCCTATTTCTATTGTTTTAAGCCAGTATTTTACGTTTAAGCTATTTGGGTTAACGAGTTAACGTAATTTTTTTTCCAAAACTTATATATTCACTATCATTTTTTTATACCTTTATTATTATTATTATTAATAAATCTTGTTAACTGGTTAACTTAAAGTAGTATAATATAGTATAAAGGTAATAAGAAGGCAAAATTCGACGGTTAACGAAAAGTTAACGAGTGGTTAACAAGATTTTAATGGTCAGAGTTGGTTAACTCATGAATTTGTTTTGAGATATAGTAAAAACCTTAGGCACTAAAAAAATATAGTCAGTATGGGTTTACCGGTAAACCGTAAAAAACCTTAGGCACTAAAAAAATATAGTCAGTTAAAAGGCGTGAATTGAAATTTACTTTCAATCATATCGTTACTGCCTGAAATCGTATAATGGCAATACAGAGCCTGTAGAGTCCAAATTTGGCACTTTAGCATTTTTAAAAAAAGTGTTACTACTTAGGAGGGGTGACAGAGAGAGAGAG
>Ga0210003_1000798_pt1 | contig 28488 bp, 28 predicted proteins | sample LantaG_FD_182804 | JGI IMG/M metagenome (GOLD analysis project Ga0210003, IMG submission 182804) | Deep subsurface microbial communities from Baltic Sea to uncover new lineages of life (NeLLi) - Landsort_02402 metaG (SPAdes) (version 2) | ecosystem: Environmental > Aquatic > Marine > Oceanic >... | reverse complement strand
ATCGATTACTGTATCTCCGGGAATGGGCACGTTCACATCATTGCCTTCGCCCGTCGGTATCTGCGTCACCCCGCCCACGCTACAGGGGTCTCCTCCCAACCAGCCAAGATTACAATCTGTCACTTCTATTGCCTGCATAGGGTTCAACCCATCAGGATGTCTGTGATATGTCGTAAGCGTGTATTCACCTGGAGTTAAACCAATGAATGCGAGATAAATATCATACTCTTTATAATTGAATATCCAGAACCCAGTGTTACAGATAGGCTCTACGCCTGGTGTTGAATCGTACCAACCCGCCAAGTCTCCGTTATGGCTGGCACTGGCCCAAATATCGACACCGGTACCATCGACGTTTGCCAATAACGTCTTGTCGTGCCTGTCCTCATTATTATACGGAGACCAGATTGTCCAGCCGGGTTTCTCAGTGGATGGATACCCCACACGTGCAATATCTACCTTAATCTCCAGCGCAACTGCGCGATTGCCCAACATCATCACTATCGCAGCAATGCACCCAAACATGATTAGTTTCTTTGCCATCTTAATTCCTCCTTCAAAATAATGACTTCTAAACAGTTATCCTTGACAAATGGAAATACATGCCCATTTCAACGGACATTAACGACATAGACGCCCAGCCCCTCGCAAATGGTTTTACCCAGAAATGCATAACAGGCTGGCGATTATGCCATTTCCAAAGGCGCATATAACACCCCAACCCTTCTCCTCCAAATTACAACCATCCTGTCCATTCCGACCTCGTGGTCAGGTCGTATCACAACACCAAGTTACTGTCTCGAGAGCAAATCGCTGGCTCTGACGGTGTAAGGTTCTCCCTGCCGAGCTACACGCGACCCCAATTAGCTCCGAAAATGCACCGTCACATACTACCATTTATATCACAACCGAAGGCCCGGCGTCAAGTATTTTCTGAATTTTCTTCCCCGCTGCCGGCTTGAAAGCAAATCGCCCGCCTCTGTCAGGGGCGCCCGTTGAGGCGGTGGGTTTGAAATTGGGTTTGATTGGGTTTGTTTTTTGGGGCCTCCAGGGGTGGTTTGTGTTCGTAAGTGCTTGTTAGAGCTGAGGTTACAGTCGTTATTATCCCTCCGGAAATTGGCTTTGTTTTGCATAAAAGGTGTTGTTTTGTGCGCGCGGGGGGCCTGCAATAGAGGAACCCCGGCCAGAGGTGCCTTATAGGCACGGAGGATCTTAGCTCGGAACTGGTAGGTCGTATTTGGTGAAGTTTGGCGGTGGCGGTTTTTTTGATAGGCATAATTGCACCTGAAAAGTAAACGCGCAGGGGTACCGATGTACCCTTCATATTTAGGCTGACCTGCGCGTTTGTGTCGAAAATTCGGGTATTTTTGGAGGTTCGAAAATCGTAAGTGCTTATATGGACAGGAGTAAGAATTTTTTAGAATTTTGGCTTTTTGCCGCTGGGCGCCTGCGCATTTGTGTCGATTTTTGGCCGATATTCGGGATGGTGTTGTTGAAGGCCGGAGGCCGTAGGATGGGGTTTAGGGCATGCGGTTGCTATCGTTACGCGAGAGGGAACGGACCGTCCCCAAGTCTTGATCTTGTAGAAAGAGAAAAACACCGATAATACCGGTCATTCGTTTGCCGATTTGACCAAGCTCTCCAAGCGTGAACATACGGGACAGAGCCCTGGCGAATCTTTGCAGAAGGATGGTTACCTCTTTATTAATGTAACTTATTGTTGATTCAAGTGCTTCAGCAGGGTTGTTTCCGCGTATCATGTCTTGGCAATTGGGTTTGCGGCTAAGAACCTCCATTGAGTAGGACTCAAAGAGTTGCACGGGATTGTCCTCAGGCGAACGAGCCTTACCAAGAATTACGTCGATATGGTAATACCGACCAGCATCGGCATACTTTTGTAAAAGGGCTACGATTCGGTGGAGGTCCTCGTCATTTTCAAGAAAGGCTATGTCATCTCTGGTGGCAGCACGGCTCATGCCGTGATCCCATCGCTTGGCGAGTTCAATTACCTCTTTTAGCAATTCGGTGACTCTGTGATGTTCATGTCGCCTGAAACTCGATTGAGTTGGAAGTGAATGGTTGCGCTCCAAGTGATCGAGACAAATTACCATTTTAAGTAGCCGCTCGAATCCGTTGGAAAGCAGAAGAATGGGAAGATGAGCGAAGTCGTTTGCGCCACTTAGCTCGTTCAGAGAAACCAATCCCTGTCGTATAAGATAAATTGCCGTCCTGACTTCCTCGATGAGTGCACTGTGTCGAACTTGATTAGACGCTGGTGTGGGCATATTTGGTGTCCTTCAGACGAGCTACTTGCTTGCTTCCTCGACGATTTTGATTTCTTCATCGGTGAGATTGTAGAGTTCGTAGACGAGGGAGTCTATTTGTTTATCGGTGGCGGTGATTTGGCGCTGGATTCGGGTCTTCTCATCCGGGACCCTGGCCGCAGCAAGCTTCTGATGCAAATCCAACATTTGCACAATGACCTATTGTAGGCTATTTTTTTCAAATGATTTCTGTATCAAAACCTTTGCACGTTGAAATCGCTCAATGCTATTAATCGTAAGCTCGACGTTGCCGACTCCCCAATGGCCAATACTTGACACATCACGCACAAAGTTAGGTGGGCTCTCTAAATCTGAGAATCTTAACTTCAACCAAACACGAAGGCCAGTGTTATAAACGTGCACACAGCAAAAGATATTTTTGCCACAACCATATTTTACATATTTGGCGAGATAGTTTCTTTGCACTCTCGACAGGTCAAGTTCTCTACAAAATTTATCAATTGTTCGAAATAGTTGTATAACTTCTTGAGGTTTTCCTTTTGTATGGTGGTTTTCAGTGTACCCCTTTTCTTTTACTCTAGTTTTGGCAACTATGATTTGTTTTCGAGTAGGTTTAGATAATACAGGCATGTTGGTTTCTGGCGCTTGAGCCCAAATTCTTTTAAGAGCGTTTTTTACTTGTACTGGTGTGATTGTATCATCCTCAACCATTGAGCGTATGAGCCTGATTAGTCTGCTCGGAGGTTCCATGAAGAGTTTGTCTAAAGCCTTTCTTATTTTACCGGTTGTAAAGATTCGTTCGCCAATCTCATCAAGTAGACCTCTTGCCATTGCGTCGCGGGACAGTCGTTCAAATTGTTCTGCCACCTGTTGAGTTGACGTAGCCTCGGTTTCCTTTGGGTCGAGAGATACTTCAAAAAGCAGCTTATCAGGGGCCGCCGCCTTTTCTGTACTGCGATAGACTTTGTATTTGACTCCATTGGTGAGGACGCACCATTCAACACCGCCGTTTGCGGCGTAGCCGACTACCTGCGTAATCGATTTAACATCTGTAAGCGGATCATTTAATGGTTTTGCTTCGATGAATAAGACCGGCTTGCGGTTTATTTTGGGGGCATAGTCGACGGACTTCCCGTCGATAGTTGGATACTCGAGTTCCACTTCTTCAGGGTCGGTTACATCCCAGCCAAGAGCATGGAGCATGGGGTCTACAAATATTGTTCTTGTGGGATACTCCTTTAGGTCATCCTTTTTATGCCTTTCCAGTTTCATCCGAAGGCTTTCAATGCATGACATTATCTGATTCATTTGTTAGCTCCTGAACATGGAATTCATTCTCGATTCTTGTGCAGAATATAACATAGCGGCTGGTTATAGTCGATATAGTCTTTGCGAATATAATTGATAATCTTGGTGTTGTTGGGGTCTGTCGGTTTGCTTTGCGCGTTTGCGGCAGTCATAAGCGGCGAATTCTTCAAAGTCGGTAAGGATAGAGAGCGGCAGTTTCGCGCTCCAGGCATATCGGCGGAGCTGATAAGCGGGGTGAGGGTCGCCTTTTACATCGATTGAGGGCTTCTTGGCTTCGACAAAGAACTTGCGAGCACCGCCGATTCGGAAGCAGTAATCGGGGGCCTTGGTCCAGCCACCGACCTTGATGGCGTCTTCGTGTATGACGTCCTTGTAAGCCTGCGCGTAGCCGCTCGTATTTGTAACGTCCCAGCCGAGAGCTTCGAAGAACGGGTCTATGAACTCGCGGCGAACCTGCGCTTCGTTGTACCGCCCGCTCGTGAAAAAGTCCTTGTTTCTGTCGAAATTCTCAACGAGTTCGGCAATTCTGCCCGGTATCTGAGCCACTTGACTCGCCTCCATTTGAGCAACTATATCAGGCCGCAATGCACCGAAACCTACTAAATGTATGCCGTAATGTCAACAAATAAAATCCTGCGCCCGAAAAATTCCACTAATAAGCACCGCTGGAATCCTGGTCGCAAGCGAAGCAATGATATTGTGGCGTTTGCAGCCCGGCCCGGAGGACCCAGCACCAATTAACGGGAGCACTTAGCTTGTAAGTGCGGGGTAAACGGCAGTAACCTAATTGGTGCGGGACAGGCCGGGCTAAATACGCCGGCGCCGAGGTTAATGAACCGCTACCGCTGCGGTGAGGGATTTTGCGCGAATTCGGAAATTTGTCGTATCAGCCTACTTCAAAGCGTGCAAAGCGTTTTATTTTCGCTTCGCCGCCGGCTGCCTTGGCCGCTTCGGCCAGGACCTGACCAACACTCTTGCTGTCGTCTTTGACAAATGGCTGCTCAAGGAGACAGTTTTCCCTGTAGAACTTTTTCATCTTGCCTTCGACTATCTTGTCAATTATGTTGGCCGGCTTATCCTTGACCTGCTCTGCGAAGATTGCCTTTTCCTTGTCGATTGTCTCGGCGCTGATGCCGTCCGTGTCAAGGGCCATTGGCTTGGTCGCGGTGATGTGCATTGCGATATCGGCCGCCGCCCGTGTGATGCCTTCGGCTGACGCGACCTTCTCGTCGCTGGTCTCAACCTCGACCATCGTGCCGACCTTCTTATTGAAGTGAATATACGTCTTGATTAGCCCGGGTCCATCCAGTTTATATCGTGCGTAGTCGCCAACTTCAATTTTCTCACCTGTTTTACTTACCGTGTCGGTCAAAACGTCGCTGAAATTCTTACCGTCAACCGCCGTGGCAAGGATGTTTTCGGCGCCTTCATCGGCCTGGCACGCAAGCGCGTATTCGCCCAGTTTCTCCGCCGCCGCCACAAAATCATCGTTTTTCGCCACGAAGTCCGTCTCGCAGCAAAGCGTTGCCAGCGTCACCACGTTGGGCTGTTGGCTGCTTTTGGTTACGACTATTCCCTCGGATGTTTCTCTCGCGGCGCGTTTGGCCAGCGTTGCGAGTCCCTTCTTCCGCAAAACCTGCACCGCGGCGTCGATGTCACCATTTGCTTCCTGCAAAGCCCGCTTGCAATCCATCATTCCCTGCGACGTCATCTTTCGCAATTTCATCACGAGCGAAGCTGAAATCTCGACCATCTTAAAAACTCCTGTTCTGTTGCCCTTTATCTGTTAATAAAAACCTGCGGTGGTCTTCGAAAAGCGCCGCCGCTAATTACGAGGTTGATTCCTTCGGTTGCTCGTGGCCGGTTTGCTCGGGGTCAGCCTGCTGTGGGGCGGGCTGTTCCAGGGCGGCTTGGTCCTGCCCGGCCTGCTCCGGGACGGCTTGTTCCGGGCCGCTTTGCTCGGGGCCAGCCTGCTGTGGGGCGGGCTGTTCCTGCCCGGCCTGCTCCAGGACGGCTTGTTCCGGGGTGGTCTCGGCTGTGGCCGGCGGCGAGTCCTCTTCGCTAACAGCGAGTGAAGGTTTTCCCCCGTCTGCCCGGGCCAGCGCCGGCCGTCTTGAGCGGGTGTGCCTTACGGGTCTGTCCACTTCGGTCTGCATAACAGCGGCCCTTGTCTTGCCCACCGCCACCGCCTCGGCAAGCTCATTAAGAATAAGCTCAATCCCACGAATCGAATCGTCATTTGCGGGAATTGCCACGTCGACCGTATCGGGGTTCGAATCCGTATCAATCAGAGCGACCGTTCCTATGCCCATTTTTCTCGCCTCATGAAGGGCAAGATATTCTTTTCTTGCGTCGACCGCTACGACGACCCCCGGCAGGCGATTCATGTTGCGAATCCCCTCCAGGTTCGCCTGAATCTTTCGCATCTCGCGTTTGAGTCGCGAGGCTTGTTTCTTGCTCTGGCTCTCAAGGAGCCCTTGTTCCTTCATCGCTTCGAGTTCTTCCAGCCGTTGAAGCCGAGAGCGAATCGTCCTGAAGTTGGTCAGCGTTCCGCCCAGCCAGCGATTGCTGACGTAGTGCATTCCACACTTCTTAGCGACGGTCTGGACGGTCTCCTGGGCCTGCCGCTTGGTTCCGACGAAGACGACGTCTTTGCCGCTGCCGACAATGCTTGCAAGGAGCCTTTTCGCTATCAGGAGCCCCTTTAGGGTTTTCTTGACGTCAATAATGTGAATATTTCCGCGTTTGGCGAAAATAAACGGGGCCATTTTAGGATTCCAACGGCTGGCGCCGTGCCCAAAGTGGACCCCTGCATTTATTAGTTCACGAACCAATTCTTTTGCCACAAATGCTCTCCAACACTATTACCGTAAGTTACACGAACTGCCGTGTCCAGCCGGCTAAACCTTAGAAAATAATCCAACCCGCGGCATATGTCAACCTTTTTTGCCATTTTCAAAATTTTCGGGTGTGGTTGGGAAACGCGGCGGCAGCCCCCGCATTGGGCGGATGGGCAAAAATTCTTGACAGCGACCCGGTTACCCAATAAAGTAGCTGTTCTGTTTGTAAGAGACCGAAACAGGTAGGAACGCATTTTTCAATATTGGAAAAGGAGATGTGTATGGCGACGAAGGTGGCAATTAACGGGTTTGGCCGAATCGGCAGAGCTGTGGCGAGAATCATCATCTCGAGAGCCGGGGAGCTTGAGCTGGTTGCTGTGAACGACCTGGCTGATGCCGGGAGTCTTGCCCATTTATTCAAATATGACACCGTAATGGGCAGATGGCAAGGTACGGTTGAGGTTGGAGACGGCGAACTGATAATAAACGGCAAGTCGATAAAGGTTCTGTCGGTGAAGAATCCGGCGGAGCTGCCCTGGCAGGATATGGGCGTGAAGATTGTCGTGGAATCGACAGGAATCTTTCGGACCGAGGAATCACCGAAAGGTGGATACGGCGACCACATAAAGGCCGGTGCGGATAAAGTGGTGCTCACTGTTCCTGCGAAAGACGACATCGAGGCGACAATCGTTCTGGGTGTAAATAGTGAAAAGTTGACCAGGGATGTGAAGTTTGTGTCGAACGCGAGCTGCACGACGAATTGTCTGGGTCCTGTGGCGAAGGTGCTTAACGATTCGTTCGGTATTGAGCAGGGTCTTATGACGACGATTCACGCCTACACGAACGACCAGCACGTTTCGGACCTGATACATAAGGACCTTCGGCGGGCGCGGGCCGCGGCGGCAAACATCATCCCGACGACAACCGGGGCGGCAAAGGCTATCGGAAAGGTTATTCCGGAGCTGGACGGCAAGCTGGACGGAATGGCTGTCCGGGTTCCGGTGCCGGTGGGAAGCGTCGTGGACCTGGTGGTTAATGTGAAGAAGGAAGTGACGGTCGATGCCGTAAACGCGGCGATGAAGAAGGCCGCGGAAGGGCCGATGAAAGGCATCCTGGTTTACTGCGACGAGCCGATTGTAAGCAGTGACATCGTGAAGGATCCTGCTTCGAGCATTTTTGACTCTTTGTGCACAATAGTCATCGGAAAAATGGTAAAGATAATTAGCTGGTACGATAACGAATGGGGCTACTCGAACCGCACGGTCGACATTATGGAGAAGATGGCGGCAACGTAAGGGCGGCGGATTTGAAGAACGCGAAGTCTTTGGGGCAGGTGCGAAAATGGCGAAAAAGACCGTTGCCGATATAGAGGTAGAGGACAGGAAGGTTTTGATGCGGTGCGATTTCAACGTACCGCTTGACGATGCGTGCAATATCACGAGTGACGACCGGATTGTCAAAGCTCTGCCGACTATAGAGCATATCCTTGAGCGTGGCGGGGCATTGATTCTTATGAGTCATCTTGGCCGGCCAGGCGGGCAGAGAGACGAGAAACTGTCGCTGCGTCCGGTTGCAAAGAGGCTGTCGGAACTTTTGGGCCGGGAGGTCATTTTTGCCGAAGACTGCATCGGGGACGAGCCTGAGGCGAAGGCAAAAACTCTCGAGAGCGGCCAGTGTATGCTTCTGGAGAATCTGCGTTTTCATAAGGAAGAGACCATCAAGGACAAGGCCGCCAGAGAAGATGCGCAGCTCAGGGAGGCGAAAGATAATTTTGCAAAACAGCTTGCGGATATGGCTGATATTTATGTTGATGACGCCTTCGGCACGGCCCACCGTGACAACGCTTCGATGTACACTGTTGCGGTGATGATGGAAGGCAAGCCGCGGGTTATCGGTTTCCTGATTGAAAAAGAGCTAAAGTTTCTTGGTGAGACCCTGAGCAACCCGGAAAAGCCTTTCGCAGCAATACTGGGCGGGGCGAAGGTCTCCGACAAAATAGGCGTGATTGAGAACCTGCTGGACAAAGTTGACCGGATATTGATAGGCGGTGCGATGGCCTACACTTTTTTCAAAGCCGACGGGCGGAGCATTGGTAAGAGCCTGTGCGAAGACGGTTATCTTGACAAGGCAGCGGAGCTTGTGGAGGAGGCGAAAGACCTCGGCTGTGAAATAGTGCTGCCGGTCGATACGGTGGTCGCAAAAGAGCTTAAGGCGGGGGCATATAGTGAGGTAGTAAGCGGGGACATCGAGGCGGACTGGCAGGGTGTTGACATAGGCCCGGAAACAAGAAAGCTCTTTGCCGAGAAGCTGGAGGGCGTAAAGACGATTGTGTGGAACGGCCCGATGGGCATTTTTGAGCTGCCTGTTTTTGACGAAGGGACCAAGGCGGTTGCCCTTGCCGTTGCCGAGGCGACGGATAAAGGGGCCCGCAGTGTAATCGGCGGCGGCGACAGCGCCAGCGCGATAAAGAAGCTGGGGCTGGAAGATAAGGTCAGCCACATTTCGACGGGCGGCGGTGCGTCGCTTGAATTCCTCGAGGGCAAGAAATTCAAGTGTATCGAGATTCTCGATGAGCAATAGCAGCACATAATAAATAGGCCAACCACTTCTGCGCGTACCGGAGGATAACGAGATCGACAATGGACGGAAGAGACCGGGTAAAGACGGATTTCAGGTTGCCGAAGGCGGGGACTATCGAAGTTGCGCCGTCGATATTGAGCGCCGATTTTGCGAAACTGGCTGACGAGATAGCTGAGGTTGAATCGGCAGGGGTGAAGATGGTGCATCTTGACGTTATGGACGGGCACTTTGTGCCGAATATCACGTTTGGTCCGCCGGTGGTAGCGAAACTCCGCGGGCACAGCAAGCTGGTTTTTGACGCCCATCTGATGATAACGGACCCGGCGGGATATGCCGAGCGGTTTGCAGAAGCGGGCGCTAATCACATCACGTTTCATATTGAGGCGGCGGCGGAGCCCGAAAGACTTATCGAAAGGCTGCATTTGTTAGGGTGCACGGCGGGGATATGTCTGAACCCGGAGACGCCGGTAGAGGCGATAGAGAAGGTTGCGCCGCTTTGTGATATGGTTTTGGTGATGACGGTTCATCCGGGATTCGGCGCCCAGGCGTTTATGCCGGAGGCGGCCAGGAATGTCATTCGGGTCAGAGAAATTGTGGGCCCCGAGGTCCGAGTGGAAGTTGACGGCGGGATAAGCCCAAAGACAGCCGGCGTCGTGGCCTCTTATGGTGCTGATACGCTGGTTGCGGGCAACGCGGTCTTTTCAAAGCGCGACCGGTCGGCGGCGATACAGGCAATCCGGGACGCCGCAAGGTAACCTTTGTTGGGCCCGAAGCGCGGCCCAGGGCGTTTTAGAGATGGATAAAAAGACAGAAAGCAAGTGGAATGGCTTTTCGCTGCGGCATCGGAGAGAAGTGCCGGCGGGGCTGTGGATGCGGTGTCCGGGCTGCGAGCATATGCTCTATAAAAGTACGGTCCAGAAGAATCTCGATGTCTGTCCGCATTGTAATCATCATTTTCGCATTGAGACGAGCACGCGAATCAGGTACCTCGCTGACGAGGGCACTTTCGAGGAGATTTTGTGTGACTTGACGGCGAAGGACCCGCTTGGCTTTAAGTACAAGGGGACCAGCTACAAAGAGCGGGTGAAAGCCGACCAGAAAAAGAGCGGCGCAACCGAGGCGATGCGAATCGGCAAGGCCTTTATCAAGGGCAGGGGTGTTATGCTCGGTGTGATGGAGCCGAACTTTCTTATGGGTTCAATGGGCTTCGTGGTTGGAGAGAAGCTGTGCGTGGCTGCGGAAAGCGCGCTCGAGCAATCGCTGCCCCTGGTGGTGGTTTGCTGCTCCGGCGGCGCCAGGATGCACGAAGGCGTCGTATCGTTGGGGCAGATGGCGAAGACTTCCGCGGTGCTGGCGCGGTATGATGAGGCAGGGGGGCTGTTCATTTCGGTTTTGACGGACCCTACAACGGGCGGAGTGACCGCGAGCTTTGCGATGCTTGGCGATGTGATTATGGCAGAGCCGAAGGCCTTGATTGGCTTTGCCGGTCCGAGGACGATTGCCGAAACGATAAAGACCGAACTGCCGGAAGGATTTCAATCGGCCGAGTTCATGCTCGAGCATGGCTTTGTTAATATGATAGTGGAGCGAAAAGACCTCCGCAGCGAAATTGCCCGCCTTATAGACTATTGTAAGAAATAATTTCGTATTGCGTCGTGCGTATTTGGTATTGCGGAAGGAAAAGAATTGACCGGCAGATTTGGGGCAAACGCATGGATTTGCGCGGGATAGGAAATGAAAATCGAATACTGTCAAAAATGTGATAGACCAATAAAGCCTGAAGAAAAAACTCATACAAAAGACGGGCAAATCCTATGTGAGGAGTGCTATCTTCGGGCGAGGAAGCAAGAGGTTAAAAAGGCAGGACCAGAACTAACAGATGGGAAATACCGAGATAGCCTTAAGCTTAAGGCGGCTGCAGAAATAGATGAATTCGTCCAGAAACAGATTAATGGGGAAGAATCGCCAGAGTTATCAGATATAGATTTGTTGAAAAACATCTCCAATACTTTGAATGGAGAACGAAAAAGAAAGGACGCGAAAGAGAGAGAACAAGCCGTAGCGGCACTCATTGCATTCGTAATTGCAGCTCTGCTGGTCATTTGGGGGTACCGTTCATGCAGCAAGATACAAGATGCATGGCGTGAGGCGGGGGATGAAATCCAGCGACGCACAAGAGAAAGTTATCGTGTTGAGAACGTGAGAGTAAAGAAGACCTATCCAAATGCCTGGGGCGTGTGTGGTCTAATTCGAAATCTTAAGCATCGCTCTGTCAAGGGTTACGTAGATATTGAATTCCTCGACTCATCAGGCAAATCTTACTTTACAACAAGTACTTATGTAAAGGACCCAAACCACGCGGGATTGTTGTTATACATACAAGCAGACTGGATAGAACCAAGAGAAGTTGGAGCGTTTGAGTATTGGGATGATCCAAAGGCTTTCAGAGGACTTAGTGATTTCAGAATTAGTTTTAGGGAATCTCAGTAAAGCAAATTGGGGGCAGATTCCGGCGAAAATCAAAAAGCAGAAATAGGATATGACAAAAATTGGAGGTTGCCGGTGGTTAGTGATAAAGAAATAGTTGAAGCGTGTATGGTGATACTTGAAGATGCACAGAAGGAATGGGGGACTCTATTTTTGAACGCCTATCAGATATGGAATATTTTGAATGAACAAGGCGCTCCGATTTGTGTGCGATTGAAAGAATCCCACGGGCCTGATGTAGGTGCGGGCGCCGGAAGGCCGTTTACGCCGGTTGTAAGGATAGCACACGCTCTGAGCCGGTCAGAGAAAATAGAGCGCTATTACATGGATGGAAGGTTTACTAAGTTCAGAATTGGGGACAAAACTATAGAACCTGGGTATCCGATTTATGACATTTTCCGGCTGCGCTAACCGCTAACACAAAATACCCCACAACCTTTTGTAGATACATTTTTACTGCCGGTTGAATAATCTGAAAATCAGGCTTTCACTTCCGACAAAATGTCCGTATAATCTGAGGCTGAAATTTGTTTGGTGTGGATATGAGCTATTTTCGGGACAATATTGAGCAGGCTGAAGGTTACAAGCCGGGTTTTCAGCCAAGAGCTACAGACGTTATAAAGCTGAACACCAATGAGAATCCTTATCCGCCCTGTCCCGGTGTAATGAAGGCGCTGGCTGGGATTGGGCCGGAGCAGATTCGACGGTATCCTGACCCGCTTGGAGATACTTTCCGTACGGCGGCGGCGGAAGTTAATGGGCTCGGCGCTGATTTTATTATGTGCTGCAACGGCGCCGATGACCTGCTGAGGATTGCGTTTGCTGCCTTTTGTGACGAGAATCATCCGGCGGCATATCCGGTTCCGACGTACTCGCTGTACCCGGTTCTGGCTAAGTTGCAGAATTGCGAGGCGATTGAGGTTGCTTTCGACGGGGAGTATAATCTGCCGCCGAAGCTGGTCGGTACGGCCGCGGCGTTGACTATTGTGTGCAATCCTAATGCTCCGAGCGGCACGTTTATTAGTGTGCCGGAGCTGGCGTGTCTGGCGGACGAGCTGACGGGGGTGCTGCTGATTGACGAGGCGTATGTGGATTTTGCACAAGCCAACTGCGGCGAGCTGGTCAGGGAGCTTGATAACGTGATAATACTTCGCTCGATGAGTAAGGGCTATTCGTTGGCGGGACTTCGATTCGGATACGCCATTGCCCGCCCGGAGCTGATAACCGGCCTTATGAAGGTGAAGGACTCATACAACGTTGGTGCGGCGGCTGTTGCAGCGGCTACGGCGGCGATAAAAGACCAGGAGTGCCACAAGGAGACAGTTGAGCGTATAAAAAAGGGCCGTGCGCTGCTGACCGCTCAACTGCGGGCGCTGAAATTTGTGGTGCCGGAGAGCTCGGCCAATTTTGTTCTTGCCGCCAGCAGGGATGCCCCGGCGGACAAGATTTATCAACAGTTGGTGGAGCGAAATATCTATGTGCGATATTTTGATTCACCGGGTCTTGCCGACAAGCTGAGAATAACGGTCGGCACCAGTGAACAAAACGACAGACTCATTCTGGCGTTGAAGGAAATTTTGTCGGGACAGGAGTAATTCTATGAGTGACAGAGTCGCTGAGGTCGAAAGAGAGACGAAAGAAACGAAGGTCAGGGTCGAAGTCAACCTTGACGGCGTGGGCAGGTACGAAGTCGATACGGGCGTGGGGTTTCTGGACCATATGCTCACGCATCTCAGCAAGCACGGCAAGATAGACCTGGCTGTGCAGGCAAAAGGCGATTTGAACGTTGACGCACATCATACGGTTGAGGACGTTGGAATATGTCTTGGCGAAGCCCTGGTTAAGGCCCTGGGCGATAAGAAGGGGATTGCCCGATACGGACATAGTTCGGTGCCGATGGAAGAGACCATGGCCAACGTCTCGGTGGATTTGTCGGGCAGGCCGAGTCTGGTTTACAACGTCGAGTATCGGACGGACAAAATCGGCGACTTCGACGTGGAGTGTCTGGAAGAGATGCTGCGAAGCTTTTCGAACAACGGCAGGTTTAACCTGCACGTAAATGTGCCGTACGGGACGAACAGTCACCATATAGCTGAGGCGATATTCAAGGGGCTGGGCCAGTCTCTGGGCGAGGCGGTTAAGATTGTCGGGCGTGATATTCCAAGCACAAAGGGGCTGTTGTGATTGAGCGACCTAAGCCGGAATACAGGGTCGGTATCGGCACGGACATCCACAGGCTGGTCGAGGGTCAAAAACTAATGCTGGGGGGTATTTTTATAGAGTATCCGGCTGGACTGGCCGGCCACAGCGATGGTGACGCGGCGCTGCATGCGGTTATGGATGCGCTGCTTGGAGCAGCGGGTATGGGTGACATCGGCGGGCTGTTTCCCGATACCGAAGCGAGATGGAATGACGCCGACAGCAAAGAGCTTCTGGTTATCGTCAAAGAGAAACTGCAAGAGAAGGACTGGGAGATAGCCAACGTTGATTTGGTAATCCATGCCGAAGCGCCCAGGCTGGAGCCGTTCAAGGGTCAGATGAAGAGGTGCATAGCAGGCCTGTTGGATATTGACTTTTTGGTGGTGAACGTCAAGGCAAAGACCAATGAAGGACTCGGCGAGGTGGGTTCGGGCCTGGCTATAGCGGCGACGGCGACGACGCTTTTGAAAAAGAGATACCGGCGAACGCTGTAGGCTGTCCCAGAAAGCTGATTGGAGCGGCAAGCGCCTCCGGCAGGGATATGTTTTAACGGCAGCGGCGGCAAGACAGATACTGTTCGCATTGAATAGTCGTGCTGAAACAAACGGTAGACACAAGAGATTCGTGAACGTGGAAATGGCCAGGCAAGCGAGAAAAGTAGTTGTGATAGGCGCCGGCTCGGTTGGTACTACCTATATCTACGCGCTGATACACACCGGTCTTGCGGGGGAGATTGTCCTGATTGACCTCGACGAGAAGAAAGTCAAGGGAGAAGTTATGGACCTCGAACACGGCTTGGCGTTTGTTCAGCCGGTGACAATTCGCTCCGGTGATTACTCCGACTGTGCCGATGCCGGTCTGATTGTTATTACCGCCGGCGCCAAACAAGTTCCGGGTCAGTCTCGCCTTGAGTTGATACAGCGCAATGCCGATATTGTCAGGTCAATCTGCAGCAGGATTAAGGAATCCGGCTCCAACGGTGTTCTTCTGGTAGTGGCCAATCCGGTCGATGCATTAACCCAGGTAGCCCTGAGACAGCTTGACTGGCCTCGCGAGCGAGTTATCGGTTCCGGGACTGTTCTGGATAGTGCGCGTTTTCGCTCGATGTTGAGCCGGCATTGCGGCATTGATACGCGAAATGTCCATGCTTATATTCTCGGCGAACACGGTGACAGCGAGGTTGCTGCGTGGAGCCTGACGCATATTGCCGGCGTTCGGATGAAAGAGTATTGTGCTATCTGTCAGGGTTGCGACTCGATAAGGACGCATAAGGAAATTGCCGAGCGCGTCCGTAATTCAGCCTATCATATTATCGATTATAAAGGCTCGACCTACTATGCGATAGCTCTGTCGATGACGCGCATCACGGGAGCTATTCTGAGGAACGAGCACAGCATACTAACGGTTTCATTGCTCCTGCAGGGAGAGTACGAGATTGACGATATTTGCCTTAGTGTGCCGTGCGTTGTTGGACAAGCCGGTGTGGAGCGCATTATAACAGCCCCCCTTTACGACGACGAGCACGCTGCACTGAAGGCCTCGGCTGAAATGCTCAGAAAGACATTACGGAACATAAGGATCTGATTGTGAACGAAAAAGAGACGGTGAGAAATCAGCAACTGATTTGAAAAACAGTGGTGTGTGATGACCGAGCTTGCCAAATCGATAGTAATTGACCTTTGGGCCACCGTAGCAGAGATGTCACCATATCTGCTGTTTGGCTTTTTGGTAGCCGGGATTCTTTCAGTACTAATCTCGCAGCGTTTGGTGGAAAGGCATCTTGGCGGCAAAGGGATATGGCCGCTGTTAAAGGCGTCGCTTTTCGGTGTTCCGCTTCCTTTGTGTTCCTGCGGCGTTATTCCCGTATCCGTGTCGCTGCACAAGCATGGAGCGAGCAAGGCGGCAACCATATCATTTTTGCTTTCTACGCCTCAAACGGGCGCAGACAGTATATTTGTAACGTTAAGCCTGCTCGGGCCGCTCTTTGCTGTTTTCAGACCATTAGCGGCGTTCGTTACCGGTATCGTCGGCGGCGGGCTGATCAACATATTTGAACCGAGCAAGGGAAACGAAAATCGAAACCAGCCGGAACGTTCGGAGGAATGTTGTAGCGGCGAGAAAAACAATAGAAGAATCATCAGAGGATTAAAATACGGCTTTGTTACACTGCCGCGGGATATTGGCAGAGCAATGCTCGTGGGACTGGTCATCGCAGCGGCTATCTCTGCGCTGGTGCCTGATAGTTACTTTGCAGAAAGATTGGGCACAGGGATTTTTGCAATGGTAGTGATGATGTTTTTGGGGATACCGGTATATGTGTGTGCAACGGCTTCGGTGCCGGTAGCAGCAGCGCTCATACTGAAAGGCTTAACGCCGGGAGCAGCACTGATCTTTCTTATGACCGGCCCGGCTACTAACGCAGCTTCATTTGTTACCATCTGGAAAGCGTTAGGTTCCAGAACTGCTATCGTGTACCTTCTTACCGTGGCAGGCTGTGCCCTGGTGAGCGGCATTTTGCTGGATTATATTGCTGCTGGTGTTGATTTCGAAATAGCCGCTCGTCCTGGCTGGATGCTGCCGGCGGCGATAAAATATATCTGTGCGTTTATTCTGATAGCTGTATTAGCAATTGGGGTGATAAGAAGGAAAGAAAAAGAATAAAAGTGACAGTGAGGTGACAGACGCTCGGAGACTACGTGATTATTGAAAGCGATACAAATTAGAGCACGAGGTATTTGAAAAATGGGATTAGAGCTTCATAACAGTCTGACGAGAAGAAAACAGGAGTTTGAGCCTTTGGAAGAGGGCAAGGTCGGGATATACGTGTGCGGTCCGACGGTTTATGGACACGCACATCTGGGCCACGCAAAAAGTTATGTGAGTTTCGACGTTCTGGTTCGCTATCTTCGGTATCTTGGCTACAGCGTCACGTATGTACAAAATATCACGGACGTTGGGCATCTTACGGATAACGCGGACGAAGGAGAGGATAAGATTGCAGCGGCGGCCAGGAGGGAAAAGAAACACCCGATGGCCCTTGCGGAGTATTATGCCCGCAGTTACTTCGAGGATATGGACAAATTGAACTGCGTTCGGCCCGATATCAGCCCTCGGGCGACCGGGCACATAACCGAACAGATAGATATGGTTAAGGTCCTGCTGGAGAAAGGCTACGCTTACGAGGTTAACGGCTCGGTGTACTTTGACGTGTCCAAATTTGAAGACTACGGGAAGCTTTCGGGGCGTAATATAGAAGATATGCAGTCCGGGGCGCGGGTTGAGGTTTCGGCCGAGAAGAAGAACCCGGTGGATTTTGCGCTCTGGAAGAAAGCTGAGCCGAACCACATTATGCAGTGGCCCAGCCCCTGGGGGATGGGTTATCCGGGCTGGCACTTAGAGTGCTCGGTGATGAGTACGAAGTATTTAGGCAAGACGATTGATATTCACGGCGGGGGGCTGGAGAACCAGTTTCCGCATCACGAGTGCGAGATTGCCCAGGCGGAGGCGGCAAATGGCGTGCAGTTTGTGCGTTACTGGGTGCATAATAATATGGTGACGGTTGACGGCCAGAAGATGGGCAAGAGCCTCGACAATTTCATTACGCTCAAGGAGGCATTTTCAGGCTCTCACGAGCGACTGATGCGGGCATACGACCCGCTTGCGGTGAGGCAGTTGATTCTGAACAGCCATTACCGGAGCCCTCTGGATTTTTCGGATGCGGCGTTATATGCGGCCCAGAGCGGGTATATGAAAATAACCGAGACGGTCAAAGAGGTAAGAAAAAGATTGCCGCGGGCTCCCGAAGGCGAGGCCGACAAGGAGGTCCTGGAGCAGACCAGTCAGCTCAGGGAGAAGTTCGAGGGGGCGATGAACGATGATTTGAATACATCAGTTGCCCTTTCGGCGTTGTTCGAGATGGTCCGGCTGGCGAAGCAGCTTCTGGAAAATGGTAAGGCAACGGCGCAGACTCTCACGGCGATTGACGATTGGTTCAGGGCAATGGGAGGGGATGTTCTGGGCGTTGTGAAAGACGAGTACGTGGAATCCGGCGGGGCAGATGAAGAAGTGATTGACGGGCTGGTTAATGTTCTGATTGAGCAGCGAAACGAGGCCCGCAGCAGGAAGGACTTTGCGGCCGCAGACGCCATTCGTGACAAGCTGAGCGGGCTGGGCATCGTGCTCGAAGACAGCTCGAATGGGACCGACTGGAGACGTAAATGAGGATACTGGGCATTGACCCCGGTCTGCAGGTGTGCGGATACGCCTGTGTGGAAATCGGCACAGGTAAGGAGGTGCTGATTGAAGCGGGCGTAATTCGCACGGACAGGCCGGCAGAGCTGGAAGTAAAATTAGACCGGATAGCACGGGACATGAAGACGCTGCTTAGAAAGCTCAGGCCGGATGTCGTAGCGGTCGAGGAATTGTACTCCCACTACGCCCATCCGAGGACAGCGATATTGATGGGGCACGCACGCGGTGTTATACTACAAAAAGTGGCAGAGGCGCGAGTCGAGCTGCGAAGCTTCAGCGCCACCAGGATAAAAAAGGCGATAACCGGCAACGGCAGGGCGTCAAAGGAGCAACTGCAGAAGATGGTTCAAACACTTCTTGCCCTGCGTGAGCTGCCGAAGCCCAACGATGTATCGGATGCGATAGCGGCGGCGCTTTGTTGCGCGAATTCGAGAGACCTGATTTCGAGCAAAGTTTCGAGGTAGGAGCCTGGCGACAACCCCGGCCAAGGTTAGAGACGAGAGTCCGTGATAGCCAGAATCGAAGGAAAACTTGTAAAGCTTGATAGCGAAAGCGCCCTTGTGCAGGTCGGTGCGGTCGGCTATGAGATTATGCTGCCCGGGTACTGCGTGGCTCTGCTGTCCGGCAGGATTGGGACGGATATTGCGTTCTGCACGATGGAATATTACGAGGGTGCTCCGGGGGGCGGCTCGTTTGTTCCCCGGATGGTTGGTTTTTTGAGTGAGGCCGAGAGAGAGTTTTTCAGAAAGTTCATCACGGTCAAAGGCATCGGGATAAAAAAGGGCCTGCGTCTGTTGAGCGTGCCCATAGCGACGATAGCTGCTGCGATAGAAGAGGGCGACGAGAAGATGCTGATGGCGCTGGACGGCGTGGGCAAGAGAATGTCGCATCAGATTATCGCCGAACTAAGAGGCAAGGTCCAGACGTTTGCGGCGGGCGCCGAAGCAGCCAGGCGGGCGGAAGTAAAACTGAAACCCTTCCAGGCAGAGGCCCTGGAGATTCTTATTGCCTGGGGCGAGAGAAGAAATGAGGCTATGGAGTTGGTGGAGCTCGGCTGCCGGAGACATCCGGATGTTGATTCTGCCGAGATGCTTGTGCCTTTGGTGTATAGGTTGAAACAGGGCATAGAAGTTTAGAGATAGCAGTAAAGGGCGAACAGAAGTCTGATGGTGATAGGCAGGGTTATAGGCGGACAGGCACTGAACGAGCAGGAGGAGAGCTTTAATGTTTCGCTCAGGCCGAAGTTTCTGGACGAATGCGTCGGTCAGCAGAATGTTCGTGAGAAGCTTTTAATCGCAATGACTGCCGCCAGGCAAAGGTCTGAGCCGCTCGAGCACATTCTGTTTTACGGGCCGCCGGGCCTTGGCAAGACGACACTGGCTAATGTTGTGGCCAACGAGATGGGGGCCAACATTCGCTGTAGTTCAGGTCCTGCCCTGGTTAAGCAGGGCGATGTGATGGGCCTGTTGAGCAATGTGGACACCGGCGATGTGCTTTTTATCGACGAGGTGCACCGGCTCAGTACGCCGGTGGAGGAGTTTATCTACCCGGCGATGGAGGATTTCAAGGTTGATTTCACGGTGGACAGCGGCATTCACGCCAAGACGATAAATTTTCCTTTGAAGCGTTTCACCCTGATTGGGGCGACGACGCGGGCGGGTCTGCTCAGCGCGCCGCTTCGCAGCCGGTTCGGGATGTTGTATCATCTGAATTTCTACAGCGCCGAAGAGCTGGCTGAAATACTGGGCAGGTCGTCGAGACTGTTGAACCTGCGGTGCGAAGACGGGACGCTGGAATTGATTGCGGCGCGTTCGCGCGGCACGCCGCGGGTGGCGAATCGACTGCTGAAGCGTGTCCGCGACTATGCACAGGTGAAAGGCACGGGGGTGCTCAATACAGAGGTTGTGGAAAATGCCCTGAAGATGGAGCAAATCGATACGCTGGGCCTGGACGAGCTGGACCGGGCGTTTTTGCGTGCGTTGGCAAGCGTTTATGGGGGCGGCCCGGCGGGGATAGATGCAATAGCAGCCACTCTGGGCGAGGAGCGGGACACGCTGGAAGACGTGGTCGAGCCGTATCTGTTGCAGGTGGGATTCCTCCGGCGAACCAAGCGCGGCAGAGAAATGACCGAGTCGGCCTGTGAACATTTGGGCGTTAGAGCCGGCAAGAGCAAAGCTGTTGACAGTCAGCCTGAGCTTTTCGACCAGGCTGATGCGTAGACGCGAAAGGCTGCTCAGTTTTTGAGGACGTATTTTGCCATTTTCGGGGGGCGGTTGAGTATATGCGTGAAATAGTCCACCAAAACGCTCTCGATTTCGTGGACTGTTTTTTCGTTCGCCTCGGCCATTAGCTTCAGATTGTTCAGACAACCGGCGGCACTAGCGCTCAGTTCGAGCTTGTCGGGGAAGCTGGCCTCACAGTCTCTGCAAATCAGCCCGTTTGCGGAACTGCTGAAATAAACCTCGCGCGTCGTATCGCGCATCTCGTATCTCGTTTTGCAGTTTGCGCAGGCATTCAGGATGGGCTGCAGGCCGACTTCTTTGAGCAGGGCCAATTGAAACAGGATGAGCAGGACAAGCACATCTCGATGCTCGTTCCTCGATGCTCGTTCCTCGTTGGCGTTTTGCAGGAATTGGAGAAAACTATCGAAAAGTTGCGGATGTGGGTCATAATCATCGGTCAGGTTGTTAAGCAGCTCGGCGGCGAATTGACAGCAGTTCAGCGTGAAGAGGTCTTTCGCCAGGCGCGTGAAGCCGGGGCCGCCGCGGGCGGATTCAAATTCGGTTAAAGTGGCAAGGTTGCTCCTCGAAGAACCCGAAAATACAAGCCTGCCGTAGGAAAAGACCTCAATGGGGCCGTCGAATGCCGACCTGGGCCGTTTGGAGCCTTTGGCAATGGCGCTGAGCCTGCCTGAATCCCTCGTGAAAAAAGTCACAATTTGAGAGGTCTCGGAGTAATCGACTGCGCGTATGCAAATGCCCTGGTCCTTGGTCAACATATTTTTTGCTGCATATTTTGAATTATAGTTTATGCTTCGGACTGGATGGTTTTAGTGATTTTGATGCGTTTTATTCTCCTGGCCTCGGCGGAGGTGATAGCAAATTTAAGATTCCGGTAGTCGAAGCTCTCTCCGGTTTTGGGGATATATCCCAGGTGTGAAAAGACAAAGCCTCCTATAGTGTCGTAATCTTCGTCCTCCGGCAGATTGAGCTCGAATTCATCGTTCAAGTCGTCAACGTATGTCCTGGCATCGACGTCAAAGGTATTCTGGTCGATTTGTTTTATTGGTTCGGGAGGCGTTTTTTCGTACTCGTCGGTTATCTCGCCGACCAGCTCTTCGAGAATATCTTCGAGCGTAACAATGCCTGCCGTTCCCCCGTACTCATCGAGCACGACGGCTATATGGAGTTTTTGGTTCTGGAATTCGTGAAGCAGCACCCGCAGCGGTTTTGTCTCCGGGACGAAGTACGCCTGTCTGATTTTGGCCGGCAGTTGGAAGTCCTGTGCGGCTTTGCCGACTTCTGTCAGGAGGTCCTTGGCGTAAACGCACCCGATTATGTTGTCTATGTTTTTCTCGTAGACGGGCACGCGGCTGTGGCCGGCCTTATTGATAATATCAAGAACCGTCTCCAGGTTCGAGTTGGCTTCCAGGGCTACGACGTCGGTTCGCGGGGTCATAATTTCGCCGGCGGTTGTGTCGCTTAACTCCAGGACGTTTTCAATCATTTCCTGTTCTTCTTCATCAACAACGCCCTCAATTCGGCGCTGCTGAAGTCCGTTGAGAAACTCTTCCTGTTTTTGGTCCTGGTGTTCCTGCGGTGTAGTTTCAGGCACGGCGGCGAGCCTTCGGACGAGGCCGTCGGAGAGTTTCAGAGGATACAGAACGGGCCAAGCGGCCCACTGAAAAACCACGAGCACTCTGCAGGTTCGGCTCAGCAGTTTTTCGCCGGCGTACTTGGCCCAGGCGTGAGGGATTGCAACGCCGAAGACGGAAAATATCGCCAGTGACGTAACAAATGTAAGAAGGTAATCACTCGTTCGGACGGCACGGTCGCCGAGCTTTGCGAAGACACTCACCAACAGCAGCAGGATACACATATTGCAGATGAGTCGATATAAGGCACAGGCCAGGACCAATTCTTCGGCGTTCCGGGCGACATTGTCGGTAAGCCTTTCGGCTGCCGCCTCTTTGCCAAGGGCCTTGAAGGCTTCCTGCAATTTGACGCGGGAGAAGATTCGCAGCGCTATGACGTTAACGGAAAAAAACAATGTCCCGCCGGCCAGAATAGCAATTACCAATATGGCCCAGCCCACATAGCTCACTTAGTATCCTTTCAGTCAGTCATCGGCGCGGCGTTCGCACCTGAATCTTTGTCATCGTCAGTATTATACACGAAACCGAAGCCCAGATTTTGCAAAATTTCATCTTCGGTTTCGTGCATTTTTTTCGCCTTCTCGGGGGTGGAATCGTCGAATCCAAGGTTGTGCAGCAGGGCGTGAGTGATATAAAGGGCCAATTCGGCTTCGGGGTCGTGGCCCCGCAGTCTTGCCTGTTCTCGCGCCCTTTGCCCGTTGACGGCCAATTCGAAGGATTTCGAGCGGTCATCCTCGGATAAGTCGAAACTCAGGCAATCGGTAGGGCGGTTGCGATTCAAAAACTGCTTGTTGAGTCTGCGGCTCTCGGCGTCGTCCACGATTACGATACCTACAACCGCGATATTCAGGTCAAAGCCTTTGCAGATGTGGGTGACCAGTTTTTTGAGCTTTGGCAAAGAGACATCGAGGTCTTTGTAATCTTTTGTGATTTTTACAACTATGTCGTGGTCTTGCCTGGCAGAATCCATAATCGTCATTGTCTGGCCTGTTGGGCTTGCCTGCCATTGGGCCGGGTCAGGACAGGCGTCTCCGCCCGGTCATTCTTTTGTGAGGCAGAATCCTCAGGCACGTCGGGCGGCGTCGGATATGCGATTCGTCCGTGATGGTGGGCGGCCAGTGTTTTCGATATGCTTGTCTCTATCCGGCTCAGCTCCCGCAGAGACAAATCACACTCATCGAATTGGCCGTCCTGGAGCCTTTTCATCGCCATATTGTGTACAACCGCCTGGATTCTGGTGTGCGTGACCTCGCTGAGGGACCTGACGGCGCCTTCCGTAGTGTCGGCCAACATCACGATGGCAGCTTCTTTTGTCCTCGGCTTTGGGCCTGGGTACCTGAATTCGCTTTCGGAAGGGGGCGGAGAGGTGCGAGCCGCCTTCTTGGAGTTTGTCGTCTCGCCGGCCTGCTTCTCATCGTGCCGTTTCTTCGCTTCGCTGTAGAAGTATTCAATCACTGTTGTGCCGTGATGTGTTTCAATAAACTGGCGCAGTACGACGGGCAGGCCGTATTCCTTGGCCATTTCCGTCCCGTCTTTGACGTGACCGACGATAATCAACTGGCTCATTGCCGGGGACAACTCTTTGTGCCTGCTGGCCGAGCCGATTTCGTTCTCGACGAAATAGCCTGGCTTGTTGATTTTTCCGATGTCGTGATAATAGGCTCCCACCCTGCACAGCAGGCCATTGCGGCCGATGGACTCGGCGGCTGCCTCGGCAATAGAGCCAATCAACAAGCTGTGGCTGAAAGTGCCGGGCGCTTCCATTGCGAGTCTTCTGAGTAAAGGTTGATTTGCGTCGCTGTAGTCCAGAAGCGTCATGCTCGTGGTTATGCGAAATATCTTCTCGATGAGCGGCAGGAGGCTCTGGATAAGCATTCCGACAGCGAGAGTAACACCTGCGTGAAGGCCTGCATTTCTAAAGATATCAGGGACCCTGGCGGTGCGGGGCAGAAAACCCAGTGCCGTCGACATTACAAATACAATTACGGCGGCGAGGGTGCTGACCTTCAGCAGTTTGATTCTGGTTCTGATTTCCCTCAGTGAATAACAGCACGTCACGGCGCCTGCGGCGGTTGTCAGAAACAGCCGGAAATCGACCCAGGACCCGGCTGCAAAACAGACAAGAATACAATAGAGCAGGCTCATTCCGATTGCAAAACGCTGATTGTAAGCGATAGTCAAAATGATGGCAGTGGTAACGGCGGTTCCGGTGGCCCACCAGATGTCGTGGGTCAGCAACATTCCGAGTTTTGTCGCTGCCAACAGCAAAACGAACAGCCCCCCCAGCGCCAGGGACCTTGCCAGGTTTTTTACGATTCGGTTCTGATAGCGGTAGATGTAGAAGACTCCGGCAAAAGAGATAAGCAGCGTGATAACGGTTATTGGCGCGACATGACGAAAACCAAGATGCCTGGTCGATATGTCTTCGGGTTTAAGGATAATCTCCACCGAAAGAATCAGGACACACAGAACAACAAAAACCAACCACAACAGAACCGAAGCGACAGTCTCCGTGTTTGCGAACCGCCTTATCTGCGCGAAGCGGTCGGCAGCTATGTTCTTACGAACCTGGTCTCGCCGTGGACTTGTTTTCCTGCGAAAAAACCACATTTACACATCCTTATACTGAAGTACCGTTCTCGTAACAACAGGCATTATGGTTCGAACCGTCAAAGGCAACGCCTACTGCTGTTCGGGTCCTGAGCTTTTGGCAGCGGAGTCTTTTCCATAGGCCCTGACAATTCTCTGCACCAGTTTGTGCCTTACGATGTCTCTCTGCGTCAGTTCGACGACACCTATACCTCTAATACGACTGAGTATTTCAACAGCTTCGACCATCCCGCTTTTTTGTCCTGCAGGCAGGTCGACCTGGGTTATGTCGCCGGTGATTATCATTTTGGAGCCGTGGCCCAGTCTTGTCAAGATCATTAACATCTGACGTGTCGAGGTGTTTTGCGCCTCGTCGCAGATGATAGCGGCTTGGTTAAGTGTTCGGCCCCGCATAAAGGCAATCGGAATTATCTCGATAATGTCGAGGTCGATAAGCTTTCTCATCTGCGGAAAATCCATCATATCCTCGAGTGCGTCGAAAAGCGGGCGCAGGTATGGATTTACCTTTGCCTGCAGGTCACCGGGCAGAAAACCGAGTCTTTCACCGGCCTCGACAGCGGGGCGGGCGAGGACTATTCTCCTGATTTGCTTTGTCTTTAGCATCGCGACGGCCACTGCAACGGCCAGGTAGGTTTTACCCGTACCGGCGGGCCCGATACAGAACGTCAGGTCGTTGCTCCGCATTGTCTCGATGTACTTTAGCTGTCCCCTGGTGGATGGTTCAATCACTTTTTTTCCTGCATAGACGCTGATTAGGCTGGTGGGTTTGTCACGCTTGGGTAAACGAGATTGGCTGATAAAAGAAGCCACGTCGCTTGCCTTGAGCGGCCGGCCTTTGATGAGGTGTTTCTGCATTCTGCCGATGACCTCCGCAGCCCTTGCTAAGTCCCTGTCCTGGCCGGTTATCGTCAAGTTGCCGCCTCGGGCAGTGATGCGGACGCCGAAGGTTTCGCGCAAAAGCCGCAGATGGCTGTCGGCAGGGCCAAACAGCTCAACCTGTTTGTCGGTTGAATCGAGTTGTACGGTAACTTCCAAATCGCTGCTCCGTCAATCAGGTCCGCAGATGTCTCGAAGCCCCGGCCACGCTGTACGACCCGTCGCCAATGCGTTATGCCGCTGTAATCACGAAGAACAGATAAGCAAAAGGACCCGCCACTAAGGGCGAATCGATTACATCGAGTATGCCGCCGAAACCCGGGACATTACCGGATGAATCTTTCTGCCGAGCATCTCTTTTTATCATAGACTCAGCCAAATCACCCAACTGGCCAATAAAAGCAAAACAGACCCCAAACAGGACAGCCAGCCGGCAGGACATTATATCAAAGATTGCTGCGAACGCCACGGCCACGGCGACGGCGGTCACGACCGCCGAGGCCATACCCTCCCAGGTCTTTCCGGGGCTGATGTTCGGGGAGAACTTGTGCCTGCCCAGGGACCTTCCGATGGCATAAGCTCCTATATCGGCGCACTTTACGACGAAGACGGACATAAGCAGATGCCAGAGTCCGAACTCAACTCGCACCGCCAGGACAAATGCACTCAGAAGGCCCAGATAGAGGATGGAAAAAAGGTTTACCGCACAGTTGGCAAGCACTCCGGCGGTCCCCCGCCGCAGATATTGGTAGAAAAACAACACCAGCAACAAAAAAACAAGAAGCAAAGCCAGGGCGTCTGAGAATGAAAGTGCAAGGAATTGAGACCAGTACCAGCCCGTGGCGACAATAATCGAGGCGACGGTTGAAAAGCCGGTGAAGATGGTCAGGCCCTTTGCCGCGGCCAGTTTTGACAGCTCCAGTTGGGCAGGGATGAGCAACAAAGCGATGAGTATGCAGATGAGTGTTCCCTGGACTTGCTTGTCATCGGCTGCTGATGCGGTCAATGAACCGTCCAGCCAGGCGTCCAGCACAGCCACCGCCGTGAAAAGCAAGGTCATCAAAGTGCCAAAAATCAGCCTGTATTTGAGCATAGTTTTAGTTACTCGGCGATGGTTCCCCGTCCACACTGTGAGTCGGCGGTTTAAGAATCTGCTTTGACAGTGCCGAAACGCCGGGTCCTTGAAGCATAAGCCTTTATAGCCTTTGTCAAATCTGCCTTTTTGAAATCGGGCCAGAGGGTTTTCGTGACGTAGAACTCGCTGTATGAGATTTGCCAGAGCAGAAAGTTGCTGAGTCTCATTTCGTTGGCGGTTCTTATCAGCAGGTCGGGCTCTGACAGACCGGGTTTGTAGAGATGTCTGCTGATGCAGTTCTCGTCGATATCCTTAAGACGCAGTTTCCCGGTCTTGTATTGCCTTGCGACCTTTCTGGCGGCGTCCGCTATCTCGGTTCTTCCGCTGTAGTTCAGGGCCAGGGCAAGTATCATTCCGGTGTTTACTTGTGTAATTCTCACAGTCTTTGCAAGTTCTTTTCTGACTGCTGCGGGCAGTTGTGCCAGCCGGCCAAGGTGAACAAGTCTGACGTTGTTCTTCATCAGTGTTGGACGAATGGCGGCGAGGTACTGTACATAGAGATGCATAAGGGCGTCAACCTCTGCTTTCGGTCTTTCCCAGTTTTCCGTGCTGAAGGAATACAAAGTCAAAGACTCGATTCCGAAATCGACGCACAACTGTGCTAACTTTTCAACTGTTTTTGCGCCCTGGCGATGGCCGTGAGCGCGGTGCAGTCCTCTCTTTTGCGCCCACCGACCGTTGCCGTCCATAATGATGGCTATATGTCGGGGCATCCGTTCGGGTTTGATACCGAGCTGCCTGGCGGTCTCTCTTAGTTTTTCTTCCTGTTTATTTGCCACTTTTACGTTTCAAGGCTAAAAGCAAGCCCTTTAGGGACCCGCCCAAGGCGACAACCGAATGGCCGGTCCAAGGTTATGCGAGGCTGCCGTTTTGCAAATTGTCGGACACATCTATCACCGTACCGCCCCGTAGGCGTGTCGGGATTCGATTCTGACAAACACAAGTTATCTGAATATAGTCTGACTTCGCCTGGGCCCGACCCCGATTATGGTAACCGGCTTTTTCGTCATTTCTTCGACCCGGCAAACAAAATTCTGAGCTTTCAGAGGCAAGTCATTGAAATCGTCAATTCCTGTAATGTCATCGTCCCAGCCGGGCATGGTTTCGTAGACGCATTGAACCTGTGCGAGCTTGTCCACATTTGCAGGGAAGAATGCGGCCTGCTCTTGTCCGATTTGATATTCCCTGCAGATTTTCAACTCCTGCAGGCCGGCGAGCGTATCCAGATGCATCAAGGCAATGGAGTCCACGGCGCCGATTTGGGCGGCGTAACGGACAGCCACGGCGTCGAACCAGCCGCATCGTCGTGGCCGGCCTGTAGTTGTGCCGTATTCGTTTCCTTTTTCGCGTATGTACCCGCCGATTTCGTTGTCCTGCTCGGTCGGGAAAGGGCCTGCACCAACCCTTGTCGAGTAGGCCTTGACGACCCCGATGAACTTGTCAACCAGTTTGGCCGGCACGCCCGAGCCGGCGGGCATCCCCAGGGCGCTTGAGTTCGAGCTGGTGACAAACGGGAAAGTGCCGTGGTCGATATCCAGAAGTGTTCCCTGTGCACCTTCGAATAGAATCGATTTTCCCTCGGCGATGTACTTGTGCAGCATCTCCGTGGTGTCGGTTGCAAACGGCAGCAGCCGCTCGGCATGGGATTTGCATTTCTCAAAGACGGCCTCGGCGTCGACAGCTTCGGCATTATATAGGACCTGGAAGAGCTTGCTTTTGTACTCGGCAACGGCGTGCAGTTTCGTTCGGAGCTTCTGCAGGTCTCTCAGGTCGCCCATGCGAATGGCACAGCTTCTCTGCACCTTATCGGCATAGCAGGGGCCTATTCCTCGAATCGTGGTTCCGATTTTATTCTTGCCGAGGGATTCTTCTCGCAGCCTGTCCTCGGTCTTGTGATAGTCCAGTACCAGGTGTGCGTTTTCGCTGATAAAAAGTCGCTCGGTCAGCGTGAAACCCCTGGCGGTCAGCTCTTGTATTTCTGTGGTCACGACTTCCGGGTCCAGGGCGACCGCATTTGTGATGACGCATTTTACGTTGGGCCGG